>ERZ791932.92-NODE-92-length-58443-cov-10.518463_pt1 | contig 58443 bp, 49 predicted proteins | sample MGYA00510126_ERZ791932 | MGnify/ENA primary metagenome ERZ791932 (study PRJEB30046, sample SAMN00993244) | human gut metagenome | study: EMG produced TPA metagenomics assembly of the A metagenome-wide association study of gut microbiota in type 2... | reverse complement strand
AGTTATTTGGTTATGAGCAAGTAGCGAAAGCGGATTGCGAATATCCGATTGACTGACGATATGGCATATGGTGCATATCAGGCCTGTCAGCAGTACAGGATTGAGGGCAAGGTGCATCTGATAGGTGTGGATGGGTTTGAAGGAGAAAGTGCAGGGCTGAGTCTGGTAGACAAAGGTGTACTGGATGCAACGATACAGACACCGGACTTTGGTGGACTTTCTTATGAAATTGCAAGAAAACTTCTTGAGGGAAATAAGGTTGAGAAAAATATTATTATCCAGCCGGAATTGATTCTTCAGGGAGGAGCGGAAAGGAAAGAGTAATTGTAGATATGAAAAAGAGTTTGAGAATGACAGAGGGAAGTATCTCTAAAAAGATCATTTTTTTTGCCATTCCATTGTTTCTGGGGAACCTGTTTCAGCAGTTGTACAATACTGCGGATTCCCTGATCGTGGGAAATTTTTTAGGAAGCAATGCACTGGCGGCGGTCAGTTCATCTGGAAATCTGATCTTTTTGATGGTAGGTTTTATTAACGGTATTGCCATGGGGGCGGGTGTAGTTATTGCCAGATATTACGGTGCCAAAAAAAGAGACAGCCTGCAAAAGGCAATCCATACAACCGTTGCATTTGGTCTTGCGGCCGGTGCGGTCCTGACTGTTTTGGGAATGTTTCTGGCGCCAAAGATCTTGGTGCTGATGGGAACTCCTGCGGATGTTCTTCCGGAATCCATTGTGTATTTTCGTACGTATTTTGCGGGTTCTATGGGGGTTGTAATGTACAACATTTTTGTCGGAGTTCTGCAGTCGGTTGGTGATGGACGACATCCATTGATTTATCTGATCATTTCTTCCTGTGTTAATGTAGTGCTGGATATTTTCTTTATCGCAGGTCTTGGCATGGGAGTTGGTTCAGCAGCGCTCGCAACTGCTATTTCGCAGTTTGTCAGTGCAATTCTCTGTATGGTGCATCTGATGCGCGTGGAAGAAGAATACCGCCTGGAACTGCGGGAAATTCGTTTTGACAGCATTATGTTGAAGCAGATTATCCAGAATGGTATGCCGTCTGGTTTTCAGAATTCAGTCATCGCGATCGCGAATGTTTTTGTGCAGTCAAATATTAATGCATTTGGAAAAATGGCGATGGCAGGATGTGGATCTTATTCTAAGATTGAGGGATTCGCCTTTTTGCCGGTGACCTGTTTTACGATGGCACTGACAACATTTGTCAGTCAGAATCTTGGCGCAAAACAGTATGACCGGGCGAAAAAGGGAGCAAGATTTGGGGTTCTCTGTTCGATCATTATTGCAGAATTGATCGGCGTGATCATATATGCTGCCGCACCGGTGCTGATCGCAGCATTTAACAGAGATCCCGATGTTGTACATTATGGCGTGATGCAGTCAAGAACAATTGCATTATTCTATTGTCTGCTGGCGTTTTCTCATTGTATTGCAGCAGTACTCCGTGGTTCCGGTCACGCATCTGTTCCGATGATCGTTATGCTCTGTGACTGGTGCCTGTTCCGTGTAAGCTATATCACCGTTGCAGTTCGCATCATCCCGGATATCCGTGTGATCTTTTGGGCATACCCATTGACCTGGAGTATCAGCTCCGTGATTTTTCTGTTTATGTTCCTGCGAGGAAAATGGGTATATGGGTTTGAGAAAACATCACAGATGTAATTAAAAATTCAATCTTTTTAACGGAAATGAAGCTATGAAAGAAATCCATATTCGTAGTGGTGTTGAGCGTTTGAATCTGACAGCATTTACGATGCTGCCGGTGATCGAAACAATCTGTCTGGAAGGAATTGATCCGAATGTGATTGAATCTGACTGGGTGAATCTAGTAGACAGTAAATTAATTAGCTAGACCAATGTCTTCCTTTCCAAAGTTATCCATCTTATATTTCCAATGGTAGACTACTGGTACTTCATTCACCTCATCAAAGTATTTGTAGATACGGTCAATAAGTTCCTGTTTTGACGATACTCTGATTCCTTTCAACATCTGACGTGTCATCTTACCAAAAAAGCCTTCAATCATGTTCAACCATGATCCGTGCTTTGGTGTAAAAATAAATATAAATCGACCTGGCATAGTTGCAAGAAATGCTTTGACCTTTTTACTGGTATGAACTGTATGGTTATCCAGAATAACTCGGATAATATCTCCTTCCGGATATTTTTCGTTGAGAATCTTAAGGAAGTCAATAAAGTCGTCCGATGTATGTTTATCACGAACTAATGGAACAGCCTCTCCAGTAAGAAGATCTATAGCAGCTAACAGAGAAACCGTACCAAGTCGTTTATATTCATAATCACGCTTAATTGTTCCACAGTTTGTGGTTGGATTGAGATCCTTTCCTGTAGTGGCAATGGCTTGAATGCCTAGTTTTTCATCATATGAGTAAGTATGTACGTCATGCTCACCGGCAGGTATGAACAGCTCGCCATTTTCATCAAACAACATTTCAATCTGCTTATAAACGAGAAGAACCTCATGCATCTTTGCTTCAAAGTCTGGATCACGCTTTTCGCAATAATACTGGATACGAAATGGTTTTATTTCAGCTGCATCCAAAATGTTTTTTATGCTTGTTTTGGTAAGAGTTGACAGTCTTGTAAAACCGGCACTTTCAGCTGTTTTATTGATATGTTCCGTCAGCTTTGCATATGTCCACGTTTCTGCTGAGTAGCCAAATTCACCAGGACGTTGGCAGGCAATATTAATGATCCATGTTTTTTCATCATCAGTAATTTCTGCATTTCTTCCTCTTCCAGGAGCGTCATAAATGGCATTTTCAATGCCACCCTGATTATACTTTTTGAGGCAAAGAAGAACACTGTTGCGGTTCAGACCAACTTTTTCAGCAATAGCATCAATAGATTCACCATCTGCTTTCAGCAGGAGAATTCTTGCTCTGGTAACTGTCTGAGCTTGCAATGTTCTTGTTTTTGTAATGGTTTCCAAGCGTGAGCGATCTTCAAATGAAAGGGTAAGCGGTTTTGCTTTAGCCATGATATACGTCCTCCATATTTTTATGGAAATAGTATACCATAGAAATGAATATGAGTCCATTTATTTAATTTACGTTTCACTAGAGAACAGTAATCTTACAATTCTTGTACCGGAAGATACTTCAGACGAACAGCTGCAGGCTATCGGACAGAAGTTTCTTGAAGCTTATATAATTACAGATATTTCGCAGGTGAAGAGAGGTACCTGCTCTATGCCGGATGATCCGATGCCGGATATTGCAGAGATACTCAGTGCTTATGGAATCTGAAAGTGTGATGAATGAGCAATTTGCAGGTATAATGGTTCACGGACGTTTGTCCCTCGATATCTTATCTAAGAAAATATTGTGAGTATTGAACTGGGGCTGTCGGAAAGACAGCCCCTTTCCTCTACAGGTGGTACGCGAAAAATACAAGTCCTTTTATGCACGTAAGAAAAAACAAAGTGCAGAAAGGGCTTATATTATGGAAAAACAGAAAAAAACATGGAACAAAATAATAGGAGAAAACATACGAAGACTGCGAATCAGTCATAATGAGACTCAGGCAGAACTGGGGGAGAACATTGGTTATGGTTCTACAACTATTGCTAATTATGAAAGCGGAGAACGTCTCCCGGATCTTATAACGGCATATGCGATAGCACAGCGTTATCATGTCGAAATGGAAAAATTGATGGAAGAAGACTTCACGAATCGTGAATACAAAGAGAATTAAAAAGAACTATACTTATAAAAAAGAATAAGTAAAGGAGAAGGAAAGCATGAAAGATAAGGAAATAAACAACTTTATCAGAGAAACAGGTAAAATGGGTGATATCTGGACGAAAGAGCAGGTCAAAGATGTATACCAGAATGTTTCATTGGAGGAGGCGCTGGCAGACCGTCAGAGATCATATGATAAGATGAAGGACATGCTTGACTAGATGAAGAAACTATGAAAGAAGAATCTTCAGACATAGAACTAAATGGACTATCAGATAAACAGATAGTGGATCTTTTGAGAGAAGTAAATCAGGAAGTAATCCAGTCGGCTGGTATTATTTACATGTGGTGAGGGACAAAATATGTTACAATGTAAAACAGATATTAAAATAGTAGCAGGTGATCAGCATAACAGTATTGACCTGTCATGAGCAGGAGAGGGATTGATGAAACAGAACAGCAAAGTAATACATGAAAAATATGAATTCAGAAACATTCATAAGGATGAAATTGAACAGGCTGCAGAGATTGAAAGCATCTGTTTTCCGCCAAATGAAGCGTGTACTTATGAACATATGGAGTCACGAATAAAAAAAGCATCGGATCTTTTTCTGGTTGTTGTGGATCGGGAGACAGGCAAGATTGCAGGTTTTCTTAACGGACTTGCAACAGACAGAGAACATCTGACAGATGACTTTTTTACAGATGCGAATCTACATGATCCGGAGGGCGTAAACATTATGCTTCTTGGGCTGGATGTGCTCCCAGAGTACCAACACCAGGGGCTGGCAAGAAAACTGATGGAACAATATAAGGAAAGAGAGCGCGCCAGGGGAAGAAAGAAGCTGATCCTGACCTGCCTCCCGGATAAGGTTGAGATGTATAAGAAATTTGGCTTTAAAGACCATGGGATCGGCGATTCTGTGTGGGGCGGAGAAGCCTGGCATGAGATGGATAGTATTCTGAACTGATTTTAGCTTACGAAATAAAAAGGAAAATCATAATGGCAATCAATGTAAAAAATAGAATAAAGAGAAATTGCTGAGAAAGCTCCTATGGTGTCGAAAGGCATTGTAGGGGCTTTTTATATTCTTTAAAAACCGCGAAATTGTGAATAATATACAAAAATAATTTGATAAAACCATACATAATGCATGAAATGAAAAAAGCATATTTACAAAATAAAAATTAAATGATATATTAAAAAAAACAAACAATATGAAACCGGTTGACATATGGAAAAAGTCACAATACGAAGGGAGAACAAAATGAAGAAAAAGGTAATTGCACTTGCATTAACAGCATGTATGGTACCAGTTGGTAGTGGGGTGGATGTAATGGCTGCCAAGGGAGATTCCGGGGATAAAATTACATTAAACTGGCAGAGCTATGACAGCTATGATAAATATCAGAAAGTTGTCGAAGCTTTTGAAAAGGAAAATCCGGATATTGAAATTAATTTTGAAGAAGTATCAGATTATGCAACTAAAATTTTGACAGAAGCTACAGCGGGTGACCTTCCGGATCTTATCAACTGTAATACAGGAACTACACAGATTCTTGCAAATGCCGGGGCATTACAGAAATTCGATGTAGATGCACTGAAAGCAGATACAGAATATAAATTTGATGATTTCTGGGATGCTGCAGAAAACTATTGTACATATGATGGTGACTGGTATTCACTTCCATTGGACGGAGGAAATTATGGATGGGTTTACAACGTCGATATGTTTGACAAGTGTGGAATTGAAGTTCCGGAAGATGGATTTACATGGGATGAGTTTACAGATGCATGTAAAACATTAATGGAACACAAAGATGAACTTGGAATCGAATATCCGACAATTATCAATGATCTGTCTTCCGCAATCGATACTATGTATCCATGGATTACAGAAGCTGGTGGAAGCTACTTGAATGATGATGAAACCTGTGGATGGAATTCAGATGAAACCGTTGCGGCTTTCGAATATGTCAAGAGTCTTGTAGATGAAGGTTATGTGCCGGCAATAGAAAAACTGGGAGACGGTTATGATGCACTGATTACAAAATTTAATGCGGGTCAGATTGCTATGTGTCGTGTGGCTCTCTGGAATTCAACATATCTTCAGGACGATGTAAACTGGAAAGCAATGAATGCGCCACGTGCAAATGATGGTACACAGGCAGAAGTACTTTTCCTGAATGGTATTGGCATTTCAAGCAGCTGTGAAAACCCGGAAGCAGCAGAAAAGTTTATTAAATATCTGACCAGCGAAGAGGGGCTTGCATTATATCTTGAAGATAATACATCTCCACAGATTGCAGTAAGAAAGTCTCAGGCAGATCTTTCCGTATCTATGTTTGACGAAAACCATGATATGAAATTGTTTAATACAGGACTGAAATATGCAGGATATATTGACCTTACAGAAACATTTGCAGACCAGCAGACGATCATTGGACAGTATTTTGATGAAATCTGGCATAATGATGCTGATATCAAGAGTACGCTGGATAGCATGGCAGATCAGTTAAATGGTTTACTTGCTCAGTAACTAAGAATAAAAGGATGATATGGAAAATACTCTGTATCATCCCTTGGATTTAACTAGGAGGGATTCATGTGAGTAACGCAAAAACAGTAGTAAAACGTAAAAAAGGAGACTGGCGGATTGCTGTTTTGTTTCTGTTGCCGTCCCTGATTTTGCTGGGATTGTTTGTATTTTGGCCAATGGTAGATTCCATCCACATGTCATTTTATGACTGGAATCCATTAAAAGGTAAGATATTTACAGGATTAGAGAATTATCAAAATCTGCTGAAAGATAAACTCTGGTGGACAAGTCTGGGCAACACGATCAAGTATATCCTGATGAATGTTCCGCCAATTGTCATTTTTTCTATCATTATGTGTGAACTTGTGTTGTTTGCAAATAATAAAAGTGAAGTTATTTCGAAATTTATCAGAGGCAGTTTCTTTTTACCATGTGCACTTTCTCTGGTTGCAACCGGTGTTGCATGGAGATATCTGATGGGAACGAATTATGGTGTTATCAATAACTTCCTGAGTGTATTGGGATTCGAAAAAATTGGCTGGCTGACAGATGGCAAGATTGCACTGGGTTCTATGGCAATCGTAACAATCTGGAGATGGGCAGGATATTACATGGTTATGGTTGTTGCAGGACGTCTGGAAATTTCGCAGGAATTTTTTGAAGCGGCAGATCTGGACGGTGCAAATGCATGGCATAAATTTGTTTATATTACATTGCCGCAGCTGAAACCAGTTCTTACATATATTATTCTCATGTGTGTAATCGGTACGTTCCAGGAATTTGATCTTGTTTATACGATGACAAATGGTGGACCTGGAACAAGTACGTATTTAACTGGGCTGACATTATATAAGACTGCTTTCTCATCTTTGAAAATGGGATATTCCTGTACAATGGCAGTATTTATCTTTATTCTTTCGATTATTATTTCGGTTGTACAGTTAAAGTTGACAAGTGACAAAGATTGAGAAGGGAGAAGAGATTATGACCAGAAAATTAAGAAATAAAATTCTGGGAGACAGCTTAATCTGGGTAATTATAGCTGCATTTGTAGTAATCATGCTGTTTCCATTTGTTTATATATTATCTACTGCATTGAAATCGGATACAGATCTTGCAACAAGTGTTGGAAGAATTTTGCCGAAAGCAGCGCAATGGGAGAATTTTACAAAAGCATGGCAGCTGCTGGATTTTCCCAAGTGCTTTTTTAATTCATTTATTGTTGCGATAGCAGTGACCGCACTTACTATTTTCCTCTGTAGTTTAGCTGCATATGTATTTACCAGACTTGAGTTCAAAGGCAGAAATATTGTTTTTATTCTTTATTTGTCAACGATGATGATTCCGATTACTGTAAGACTGATTCCGTCTTATAATCTGTGTAGAAATCTCAATATGCTGGATACATATATGGGGATGATACTTCCGCAGGTAGCATGGTCCATTCCGTTTGGAACATTTCTTATGCGCCAGTTTTATATGGGAATACCGAAGCAACTGGATGAAGCAGCAAAAATTGATGGAGCAAATCATTTCCAGATATTCTGGAAGATCTTACTGCCAAATACGAAATCAAGTATGACAACATTAGGAATTTATACATTTATTTCTGCGTGGAATAATCTGATCTGGATGTTGTTATCCGTCAGAAGTGAAGGCAAATGGACAGTAACATTGGGAATAAGTTCAATCTGTGGCGCATCTGTAATCAAACAGCCGACATGGAATCTGATCATGGGTGTTATCGTGATTGGAATGATTCCTGTTCTGATTCTGTTTTTTGCATTCCAGAAATATTTTATGCAGTCTGTAGCTGCAACCGGCATTAAATAGTAAAAAGGAGATCAGTTATGAAAGGTTTAGTGGTAACAGAAGACAATAAACTGTACCTGGAAGAAAAGCTTCCGATTCCGGAGATCGGAGAGTATGAAGCACTGGTAAAAAATGAATGCTGTATGATCTGTAACGGAACGGATCTGGGAGTTATTGGAGGAAAAGTCAGAGAAGTAACGAGATATCCGGCGGTTTTAGGACACGAAGATGCAGGAAGAGTTGTTAAAATCGGCAAAAAAGTTACTTCTTTTAAAGTGGGAGATCTTGTAGTCAGGGCAGGACAACCGGATAATGAGAAATTTTCCAGCGCTTGGGGCGGATTTGCTGAATATGGAATTGTAAAAGATTATAAAGCAGCCATGGCAGACCAGGCCGATGTAAAAGATATTAATCTTGGAATTACACAGCAGGTGTGCCCGGAAGGAATGCAGGCAGAAGCTGCTTCTATGCTGATAACTTTAAAGGAAACATACAGTGCATTAAAAAGAATCGGCGTTGAAGATAAAAAGAAGATGGTCATACTCGGAGACGGACCGGTTGCGCTTGCTTTTCTAAGCTGTGCAAAACTGATGGGAATTCAGGAGATTTATGTCCTGGGAAATCACAGAGACAAGCTGGAAACAGCAGAAAAACTGGGAGCAGCAGGTACATTTCTTAACAAAGACGAAGAAGAAAAGAAAAAAGCTTCTGATCTGTTTGACAGAAAGTCCGATATCTGTATAGATACGATTGGATCAAATCAGACAATCACGCAGTGTCTGGACTATATTAAAGAGACAGGGACAATTGCTGTATATGGCTTAAAAAGCGGAGAAAATCTGAATGTACCATTACCGGAACTCAGGAATTTCAATATTCAGTATGTGCAGTGGCCGGTGCCTGAGGTAGAAGCAGAAGTACATAAGCCGGTTTGTGATGCGATTATGGATGGGAAAATAGACATCGATTTATTTGTGACACATAGATTTTCAATAGATGATTATGAAAAAGGATTTCAGGCAGTAAAAGACAGAACTGCATTGAAGGTAGTTTTAAATTTTTAAGGCAACTCAGGAGGAACGCATGATGGCAGGTTATCGATTCAATAAAGAAGAATATTTTAAAGAGACCAAAGAGGTATATTCTAATTATCCAACCGATGTTTCCAGAATGGAAGAAGAACTGGACCGCCTCCAGAAAGAAAATCCAAAGGCAAGCTCTTTTCAGAAAAAAACATGGATCTACAGAATTGCAGCCAGGGATGCTGAAGTGATTCTTTTTCCATCCAGTCCGTTTTATGCAGAAATTGATACAGGAAGAGAACAGAACAGTGTTACGGCATCGTTCCCGCCACAGCCAGGCATTGGATGTTGGCTAATGAAGCAATACCCAGATTTTGTAGATGAATATGGAGAATGGAGTGGATACTACGGAAAATATGGTGTCATGAACGGACCACAGTTTATGGATGCGGCGCATCACTATGCAAATTGTGAAACTGTGTTGAAATATGGTCTATCAGGAATAATCAGACATGCAATGATGCGTCTGGAAGAGAAAAATCTTACAGATCATCAGCAGGATTTTTTAAAATGTATGGTCGATGTATGCCGAAGTCTGCAAAAAATTTCTGAAAGATTTGCAGAAAAAGCGGAGGAAATGCTGAAAACAGAACACGATGAGGAACATGTAAAGGCACTTAAAATGATTGCTGTTACGGCACGCCGAATTCCATCTGAACCGGCAGAAACATTTTATGAAGCAATGTGTGCAATCTGGTTTACGCGTGAGATGTGCAATGCGTTAGATGGTCTTGGATTTGCTGTGATTGGCCATTTGGACAGAATCCTGATTAGTTATTATGAAAGAGATTTGAAAAATAATCGAATAACGCCGGATGAGGCGCAGGAACTGGTTGACTGTTTTGTATCAATGACAGATGCAAGATGGGATCTTGAAGCAGACCTGCCAGGGGGCACAAATGCAGATATTATTATAGGCGGATGTGATAAAAATGGCAATATTGTTTATAATGACATAAGCAGGATGATCATAAACAGTTATAAAAAATATCATTTTGCAAATCCGAAACTACAGGTGAGAATATCGGCAAAGCATCCGGATGAATTTCTGATGCAGGTTGGTGAATTGGCAGGAATGGGTCTGAATGTGCTGTCTGTCTTTAATGATGATGTGATAATTCCAGCAAATCAGAAGCAGGGAAAAAGTCTGGAAGACTGTCGACTTTATGTCGCAGGTGGCTGCCAGGAAATCTGTCTTTCTAATGAAGTCAACAGCAGAGCATATACCTATCTTAATCTTGTGCAGATGTTAAATGGATCCTTATATCCAGAGTACTGGAATGACGTATTTAAAAGGGATGGATTTAAATTTATTCCAGCTGCGAATGCGAGCGATTTTGAAGAATTCTATCATATTGTAATTGAAAATTATAGAAATGAACTGAATTTCTTTGTGAAAAAATATAACGAATATGGTTCATGGTGGAAAATAATAAATCCGTCGTTGTTCTTTTCTGCAACTATGCCATCATGTACTGAGACGGCAAAAGATGTCTCAGAAGGCGGTGCTGTCTATAATACAGATAATTTTGCTGCTGCGGGTGCAGGGACAGTAATTGATTCGTTATATGCGATAAAGAAGGCAGTATATGAAGATAAGATTACGACATTTGGTCACCTGCTTAAAGCGATGAAAGAAGACTTCAGAGATGATGAGATCCTTCGACAATATTTGCTTCATAAAGTCCCAAAATTCTGCAAGGATAAAGATGCTACAGAATTTGGAAAAAAGGTTATGGATGATCTGGCTGAATGTCTTGGAGGACAGGCAAATTACAGAGGCGGAAAATTTGAGCCGTCATTATTTGCTTTTTATTCTTATAACTGGTTTAAAAATGTAACGATTGCAACGGCCGATGGACGAAAAAGTGAAAGTGCTCTCTCACGAGGCGTTAACCCAAGTGAAAGTACAGAAAACATCAATATTGCAGCATTACTTGATGCAATAAAAACAATGGATTACACGAAATATCCGGGTGGGGCAGTTATTTATATGGACATTCCACTGATGTATAAAACTCCGCAGCCGTCATTGTTTGCAAGTGTGATGCGGGCCTTCTGTGAAAATGGCGGAAGCATTATGGATTTTAATGTTATCAGCAGGAATGCACTTTTAGAGGCACAGAAAAATCCGGAAACACATAAAAATATTGTAGTAAGAGTGTGTGGATACAGTGCATATTTCCATACATTGACTGCGGAAATGCAGAATGAGGTAATTCAGCGTACACAGAGGTAAGCGGTAAAATGAAGCAAAAATTACTGGTAAGTCAGATACAGAACTTTTCTCTGCATGACGGACCGGGAATACGGACAACTGTATTTTTACAGGGATGTAATTTGCGGTGCAAATGGTGTCACAACCCGGAGACATGGAAAAAGGAAAGTATACTGAGTTATACGGAAAATAAATGTATTGGCTGTGGTCAGTGTATTGAAATCTGTCCCTCAGGAGCACAACAGATACAAAACGGGCAGCATATTTATGAAAGAACTCTTTGTACTGTGTGTGGAAAGTGTGTGGAAATTTGCTGCACAGAAGCATTGGAAATCGTAGGAAGTTATTATTCTGCTGAAGAATTATCGGAACTTTTGCTCAGAGACAGAAGACTCTATGAAATTTCAGAAGGTGGTGTTACTTTTTCCGGTGGAGAACCAATGATGCAGGCAGAGATTCTATATGATTTGTGCAACAGACTTCAGAAAGAGCATATTTCAGTTGCTTTTGAAACAGCACTTGCTTTTCCTTGGAAAGTGATACACAGAATGACAGAATGTGCAGATCTGTTTCTTGTAGATTTTAAGATGTTTGACAATGAAAAACATAAAGAATATACAGGAACAGAAAATACCCTGATCAAAGAGAATCTGAAAAAACTGGTGAATTACAGACCGATCATGATCAGGCTTCCAATTATAAAAGGAATCAATGATGAGATAGAAAATGCTGTTGCAACAGCAGATTTTTTTGCAGCTCTTGGAAGAAACATCAAGAGTGTGGAATTTTTGCCGTATCATGATTTTGGAGTTGAAAAAGCAAAACATGTCGGAGTGAATCAGCAGATGTTTGAAGCACCTGATGAAAAACAGCTGGAGCTGTTGAAAGAAGTTTACAGAAGTAAAAAGATTGACGTAGTGGAATAAAGAAGATTGCTAACAGAAAGGAACAGAGACAGAAATGAAAAAGCATTTTCTGAAAAAGCACGAAGAAAACTGGTTGCGCATTCCTTATGAAGAGAATGCAGATCCATGTATTATAACTATTTCAGACAGTACTGGAAAAAAAGAAACTATTCAGATGAAAGTATCTAAGACAAGAGTGGACTATTGGATGGCATATCCCCTGAAAGATTTTTTCGGGGACGATATTCAGGCAGAAGGTCCGGCGAGCAGATGGATCAATGCAATAGAACTTTCTGATGATCCGGAAAAACAGAGAAGAAGAGAACTGTCTAAGTCTGTCATTCATTATATGCCGCCAACCGGATGTATCCGGGAACTGAACAGTGTAAAAAAAGCAGGAGAACAGTGGGTTTTAGATTGTGTAACCGATCCATGTTCACTGACAGGAAATGAAGAAAATCAAACAGCTATGAGACTTGTAAGCAAGGATCTGCTGCACTGGAAATCCGAGGAGAATGAGTTAGAAGAAATTGAAATCAACTGCCGGAAATCAGATAAATGGATTGGAGATGTCGAAAAACAAATAGAATTTGAAGAAGATGGAAAAATCTGGATTCTAGGTCAGACTGCGAAAAAAACGTGTGAAGGTGTTGCATCATCTAATGCAATCAGTATTCCATCCGTTTTTTCAGGAGAACAGATAAAGCCAGCTGCACAGATGGATAATCTGCGAGTGTGGGTTAGACAGTGGCATAATGAGCATATTGATAAAAAGTTTGAATTTCTCATGAGATTTCGTCAGGGACCAGACGTATGGCCGGAAGTCCGACTTCTGGCACCTGAAAATATTTTATCTGATATTCAGACAAAGGCCTGTGAGGTAGAACTGGAGATGTTTGTCGGACAGGAACCGGAAATTGAGTTTGAGCTGTGTGGAGTGAAGTGGGTCTGGAAGGCATTAGATCAGACACTGAACTGTCAGGGATATAAAATGAAAATTCCAACGGAAAAAGGAAGACTGTATCTGCATTTCTACAGGGACATGGCAATTCAGGAATTATATGCAGACAGAAAGAATGCAATGCTCATAGTACAGGATAATGGACCGAAAAAAGAAGATTATAAGATTCGAAGTGAGCAGGTGGAAAATATCAATAATCCATCATTTTATCTGCAATATAATGCGGACCCGTATTTTGAAATCCATACGAATGGAAAAACAGCCTCTGTCATTTGTCTGAATATATGGGGTTTAAGATCTACGAGATATGAAGAAGAAAACAGAAGGCTGATCGAACAGGAAGAAAAAGGACAGCCGTTGTTTAAATCTGAATCTTACACAATATATGAGAAATGTGTAGAAGATCGTATTTATGGAGAACCTGCAGCATGGGCACTGCGTGGTGGAAAAATAGTTTTATCACCTGTACGCGCGGTGGAAGAATTCTGCTGGAGAGATACTCCGTGGGGAGACATGACAAGAATCCAGAACCGAACCGAGCGTTGGGACGCACCGGAAGATTCAGCCTACCCGAAATTACATACAGAGCATAACGTCATAAATGCAGCATTTTCGCTTGCAACAGATATTATGTGTCAGAACAGAAATAAAAAGTATGCCTTGCCAGGACAAGAAGGTCTGATGAATGCGGCTGTTTTTCAAAGAGAAGGAGAAGGTTTTGGAAGTTGGGTAAGAGATACCTGCCATGCAGCATTTCGATGTCAGAATCTACTTGCACCGGATGAAGCCAGGGAGTCGTTATCCTATATTTCTGAACATGGATTTAATAATGGTGTTGACTGTGCTGCCATGCCGGCGATTGCAGCATGGGATCATTATATAACAACTGGAGATATCCAGCTTTTGTATGAAATGTTACCTGGAATTATAAAATATGCAGAAGAAGCGGATGCACGTTATGATGAAGAAATGCAGCTGGTTCATGCAACCATGTGTCTTGCGCAGGATGCTTTTGAAGAACCGGAGAATGGCGGATACTGTCTTGGAACAGAAATTGCATTTGCCCTGATGTATCAGGATGTCGCCAGAATATGTGAGGTGACAGGATGCTATCCGGAGAGAATTAAGTTCTGGGAAAGTCGTTCGAAGGAAATGCTTGCATCCATAAAGGAAAAATACTGGAATGAAGAAAAAGAATGCTTTACAAGTGGACCAATAGGAAGTGAAGCATACGAAAAAGGCTGGTGGGAGACGACTGGGGCAGAAATGGTTTTGTGGCCACGATTTGGTATTGCAACTGAGAGACAGAGAAATCTGTTTTTGAAGACAATCGAAAGTAATCCAGAGGCATTTTCTGAGTTTGGAATTAACTGGTATCCGTTCCGCAAAGAAAAAAACCATTTCTGGAGAGCATGCTGGGTATCATGGACGCTTGGGTTATCAGAGGCAGCTGGTGAAAGTGGAAATAAAGAGTTTCTGAAAAAGCTTATTTATGCACAGGTGAGAAATGTGCTCCTGAATAAATCTTTTCATGAAGTAATGGATGTTGATACAGGAAGAGCGTGGAGATGGCCGCACCTGCCATGGCATGCGGCAGGTTTTATTGGATTTATTGTTAATGGAATTTTTGGAATACGTTATAGTGAACAGGGAATTCAGATACATCCATGTATTTTGGATGAATTTGAGGGAGCAGTACTTGATTCTGTTCCATATCAGAATGCAAAATTTGTATTTGAGATACATGGGCATGGTGACAGCTATACAGTAAAAATGGATGGAAATCTGGTGGAAGGTTCCTTTGGCAAGGAAATGACAGGAGAGCATAAGGTGGATATATATGCTTATGAAACTGAATAAAATCGGTATGGTAAGAAATAACTGTGAGGATAGAACATGAGCATAAAGAAAGCAATTGCAGCCGGACATATCTGTCTGGATATTACACCGGCTTTTAAGAGCAAGGAAGAAAAAAACATCAAAGACCTTTTCAGACCGGGGCAACTAATCGCAATGGATGCGGCCAAAGTAAGTCTTGGCGGATCGGTATCCAACACAGGTGTTGGCATGAAACGTCTTGGCGCAGATGTAGAACTAATGGGAATGGTCGGAGATGATGCATTTGGTCAGATGGTTCTCAACGAACTGGAAAAATATGGTGCATCTCCGGAGAGCATGATTGTAAGAAAAGGAGTCGGAACTTCTTATTCTGTAATCCTTGCACCGGCAGGCATTGACAGGATCTTCCTTCACTGCTCAGGTGCTAATGATACATTTACTCTGGATGATATCGATCTGGAAAAGGTAAAAGGAGCAAATCTGTTCCATTTTGGCTATCCATCGCTGATGCGGAAGATGTATATTGATGGCGGCAAAGAACTGGTTCGTCTTTTAAAGGCTGTTCATGAACAGGGAGTTGCAATCTCTGTTGATATGGCAATGTTTGAAGAAAGTACAGAAGCAGGTACCCAGGATTGGAACGAAGTTCTGAAATCTGTGATTCCGTACATTGATTTCTTTGTGCCGAGTGTTGAAGAACTCTGCATTATGCTGGACCGTGACCGTTATCATGAATGGAACGAAAGGGCAAATGGTTCAGATGTAACGAACTTCCTTGATGTTGAAAAAGATATCAGGCCACTGGCAGATAAGCTTCTCTCCTATGGTGCAAAAGTTATCCTGATCAAATGTGGTACACCGGGCATCTATTTTCGCACAGCAGCCAAGGAACAGCTTCTGAAGATTGGTGGTGGAATCGGAGAAGAGATTGCGGAGACATGGGCAGTCAAAGAAGCTTTTGAGAAGAGTTATTTCGTAGAAAAAGACAAAGTCGCATCTGGAACAGGCGCCGGAGATACGACGATTGCTGCATTCTTAAGTGCTATCCTGGAAGGCAAAAGCTGGGAGGATGCTCTTCATCTTGCAACAGCGACCGGAGCGCTCTGTGTACAGACCTATGATGCGCTCAGTGGAATCATTCCACTTGATGAAGTACAGAAGAAGATTGCCGCAGGTTGGGAAAAAAGAAAGTAAGAGGTAGAAAAAATGTTAGTTAATATGAATGATGTGCTTTATCCGGCAAAAAAGGGAAAATATGCAGTAGGACTATTTAATGCGGTAAACCTGGAACTGGCGCGAGGAATCATTGCAGCAGCAGAAAATTCTCAGTCACCGGTTATCATGGGAACTGCGGAAGTACTTCTTCCATACGGACCACTGGAAGAGGTTTCCTATTATCTTATTCCTATGGCTAAGAAAGCAAATGTTCCGGTAGTTATTCATCTGGATCATGGCCTTAAGAAAGAAACATGCCTGAAAGCTCTGGAACTTGGATTCTCATCCATTATGTATGACTGCTCTACAGATTCTTATGAAGATAATGTAAGAAAAGTTAAAGAAATGGCAGACATCGCGCATTCTTATGGAGCAACCATCGAGGGCGAACTCGGACATGTAGGTGACAACCCGGATTCTGCAGAGGGAAGCGCCCATATCAATCCGGCTGATTTCTATACAGATCCGAGGATGGCAAAAGACTTTGTTGACAAAACAGGTGTGGATGCTCTTGCAATTGCAGTAGGAACTGCCCACGGGGCATATAAGTTGCCTCCAAAGCTTGATTTTGAGAGAATTAATACCATTGCTCATACAGTAGATGTACCGCTTGTTCTGCATGGCGGTTCCGGACTTACAGACAACGACTTCAAACGTGCGATTCAGGAAGGTATAAGCAAGATCAATATTTTTACGGATATCAATGTGGCAGCAGTAGAGGCTGAATTCCGCAAATTTGAAAGTATGAATAAAGGTATCATTGATTTGATTCCGGCGGCAGTTGAGGCTGTTAAACAGGAAACCATGAAGAAGATGATACTTTTCTCAAGCAATGGAAAAGGTGTATTAGACCAGCCATCCCAGGATGAACTTGTAAAAGCTGTTGTTCAGGGTGTTCTCAAAGAAATTGTTGGAAAATAGGGTATTATTGATCCGAGCAGAAACAGAATAAGAGGTTGACTAGAGCATTTTGAAGATTTTGTGTGCAAAAGTAGAGTTTGGCTTGCGAAATACATGAATAAATAGTTATAATATAAAGAAACAAGCGAATCTGTAAAATCGCGGAGGATTGAATGGCAAATATTAAAGATGTGGCCAAACTGGCTGGAGTTTCTGTAACAACTGTTTCAAGAGTATTGAATAATAAAGGGTATATATCACAGGATACATACGAAAGTGTATATAAAGCAATTGATCAGCTTGATTATGTCCCAAATCAGATTGCTAGAAACCTTTTTAGACAAAAATCTTATTATATTAGTCTGATCGTGCCTGACAGCTCGCATCCTTTTTGGGCGGAAATAACGAAATACATCGAAAAAAAACTTTATAAACATCATTATAAACTTTTTTTATGTAATACCGGAGATACGGAAGATAAAGAAAGAGATTATATAAAAATGATGAGAGAAAATATGGTAGATGGTATTATTCTTGGAACGCATATGTTAGCAGAGTCCGAATATCAGAATCTGGATCTTCCTATTGTGGCATTTGATTATCGAGTTGCGGAAGAGATTCCAACCATCTATTCTGACCATAATAAGGGTGGTTTGCTGGCTGCAAATGAAATTATAAAGAATGACTGCAAATGCGTTTTAAATGTAACGGCTGTTGTAACAGATAAATCTCCTTCTATTAATCGTCATAGGGTTTTTTCAGAAACATTGAAGAAAAATGGTGTAAAATGTATCGATTATATCTGGAATACAAAACAAAGAACAGAAGAATATCATCAGCAAATGAATAAACTTTTTGATGAATATCCGGAAATGGATGCAATGTTTTCGGAAGATTTGATCATTATGAATGCGTTAAAATGTGCAGGTGAGAGGGGAATGTGTATTCCTGATGAATTTAAAGCAGTAGGATATGATGGAACGCTGATTGCAAAGATAAGTTATCCGTCAATGACTTATGTTTCACAGCCAATAAAAGAATTGGCAGATACATTGGTAGATGTATTATTAAAGAAAATAAATGGTGCAAAATTACATGAAGATATTATTTTGAAGGATGTTTGTCTGGTGAAAGGGCAAACGACAGAATAGAATAAAAAAAATCACAGAGAAGGTTCCTATAGTGTTGAATGGCATTGTAGGAGCTTTCTCTGTAATTTTTTTTAAGGTGTACGATCCAGATGAGGGAAAAAGGGCGTTGATTTTATAGAGAGAATATCCACACCTCCGTTTGCAGACTTGAATTTACCTTCATTTGATATTATAATCAAAGAGATTGAAACGAATCCTGAAAACAGCGGGAACATCTAATTTTAAGGAGGAATCTTATTATGAGTACCTGGAACAACCTGGATACTCTTGAATCTTTCAAAGAACTTTCAAATGTAAAGAAAGTAAACCTTGTAGAAGCTATGACCGGAGAAAATGGTGCAGAACGTGTTAAAAAATACAGCGTACCGATGGCTGCTGGTCTTGCATATAACTATGCTGCAAAACAGGTAGATGACGACGTACTTGAAGGTCTCAAAAAGCTTGCAAAAGAAGCACAGCTTACTGAAAAATACGCAGCTCTCTACAATGGCGAAATGATCAATACAGGTGAGAAACGTCTCGTTCTTTATCAGCTGACACGTGGCCAGCTTGGTGATACTGTTACAGCTGACGGCGTTGACAAACGTGCTTTCTATGTAGAACAGCAGCAGAAGATTGCTGACTTTGCCAATAAAGTACATGCAGGTGAGATTACAAACGCAGCAGGAGAAAAATTCACAACTGTTGTTCAGATCGGTATCGGCGGAAGTGACCTTGGTCCGCGTGCAATGTACCTTGCACTTGAGAACTGGGCAAAGAAAAATGACAAATTTAAAATGGAAGCCAGATTCATCAGCAATGTAGATCCTGATGATGCAGCAGCAGTCCTGAATTCTATTGATGTTGCACATTCCATTTTCGTACTGGTATCTAAATCAGGTACAACTCTTGAAACACTGACAAATGAATCCTTCGTAAAAGATGCTCTTAAAAATGCAGGACTGGATGCTTCCAAGCATATGATCGCTGTTACAAGTGAGACTTCTCCACTTGCTAAGAGTGATGATTATCTTGCAGCATTTTTCATGGATGATTATATCGGTGGACGTTATTCTTCCACATCTGCAGTTGGCGGTGCTGTATTATCTCTGGCATTCGGACCGGAAGTATTTGCAGAATTCCTTGAAGGTGCAGCAGAAGAAGATAAACTTGCTAAAAACGAAGATGTTATGCAGAACCCGGCTATGCTGGATGCGCTGATCGGCGTATATGAAAGAAACATCCTTGGATATCCAAGCACAGCAGTTCTTCCATATTCACAGGCACTCAGCCGCTTCCCTGCACATCTGCAGCAGCTTGATATGGAATCTAACGGAAAATCTGTAAACCGTTTCGGTGATCCTGTAAATTATGTAACAGGACCGGTAATCTTTGGAGAACCAGGAACAAACGGACAGCATTCCTTCTATCAGCTTCTTCATCAGGGAACTGATATCGTACCGCTTCAGTTCATCGGATACAGAAATAACCAGATGGGCACAGATGTAGTGATCCAGGACAGCACAAGCCAGCAGAAACTCTGCGCTAACGTTGCAGCTCAGATCGTTGCATTTGCATGTGGTAAATCTGATGAAAACAGCAATAAGAACTTTGAAGGTGGACGTCCGTCAAGCATCATCATTGGTGATCAGGTAAATCCTGCAAGCCTTGGTGCACTCCTTGCACACTTTGAAAACAAAGTAATGTTCCAGGGATTCCTGTGGAACCTGAACAGCTTTGACCAGGAAGGTGTTCAGCTTGGTAAAGTTCTTGCAAAACGTGTTCTTGCACATGAGACAGATGGAGCACTGAAAGTATTCAGCGATCTGCTGAATATCTGATTTGAAAGTTAGATCAATCATGAAATAATACAAGCCCTTCGCTTACAAATTGTAGGTGGAGGGCTTGTGTTTTACACGTGGAAAATCACCTTGTAACTTGCCATTATGGCAATACGATCAGTAGAGTATCTGCAGAGTCTTGTTCGGGAGCTTGTAAAGCTTCCGAACGAGACTGAGTGGGTAGAATTTAAATGTAACAATAAGCAACCTCAAATGATTGGTGAATATATTTCGGCATTAAGTAATTCAGCAGCACTATGCGAACGACCTAAAGCATATTTGGTTTGGGGTGTAGATGATGCAACGCATAAAATTGTTGGAACTGAATTTCAATATCGTAAAATGAAAAAGGGAAATGAGGAATTGGAAGCATGGCTTTCCAGAATGCTTTCACCAAGAATTAATTTCCGATTTTTTGAGGTCCCGATGGATGAAGGAATGGTTGTGCTGATGGAGATTCCTTGTGCAGAAAAACAGCCGGTACAGTTCGCTGGTGGGGAATTTATAAGAATTGGAACGAACAAAAAGAATTTAAAAGAGTATCCTGACAAAGAAAGAGAATTATGGAGAACATTCGATTCTACACCATATGAACTTCGAATTGCGATGGGAAATTTAGATGAAGATGAAATGGTGTTATTATTGGATTACTCAAAGTATTATGATAAACTGGAAATGCCAATTCCGAGAAATCGGGATAAAGTATTGGAAGATTTACAGCATGAAAAGTTCATAAAGAGAAATGATGCTGGTACATGGGATATCACGAATATGGGAGCATTGATGATCGCAAAGGATTTGAAGAAATTTGAATCTTTGCATAGAAGAACTGTGAGGGTGATATGGTATAAGGAGAATTCCAGACTGGATGCTATCAGAGAAAAAGAGTTCTGTGCGGGCTATGCATTTTCGCATGAAGAAATCGTGCAGTATATTATGACAATTATTCCGCAGGAAGAGGTTATTGTAGAAGCAACAAGGAAATCTGTTGTCAGTTTTCCGGAAATTGCTATCCGTGAGTTGTTGGCAAATGCTATGATACATCAGGATCTGCAGCAAAGAGGTACAAATCCGATGGTAGAAGTGTTTAAAAATCGAATTGAATTTTCAAATGCTGGTGCACCACTGGTAGCAATTGAAAGAATTGTAGATTCGGTGCCGGTGTCCAGAAATGAAAATATTGCCGGATTTATGCATAAATGTGGTATCTGTGAGGAACGTGGCAGTGGATATGATAAGATTGTTGAAGCAACCGGCAAAAATGAATTACTTGCACCGAGGATTGAAAATCAAAACAATCAATTTACAAAAGCAATATTGTTTGCGAAAGTACCGTTTGAATTAACCACGAAAGAAGATCGGATGCGTACTTGTTATATGCAGGCATGTCTGGCATATGTCAATTTTGAGGGGATTTCTAACTCAGATATTCGAAAAATATTTGGATTAGGAGAAAAAGAGAAAGCTAAAGCATCTCGACTTCTTACCAGTGCTGTTGACGGAGGCTATATTAAAGTAATGGATCCAGATACTGCACCAAGATATAAAAAGTATATTCCATATTGGGCATAATTTAAGTTTCGCTAAGTTTCACTTATATAGGCTGGATGAGGAAAATTCAATAGAGCAATATGAAAAAAGGCACTGAAAACCACTGAATTATTGGTTTTACAGTGCCTTCTCTTTGACTAACGAGAAAAAACATAATAAATTTAAGTTTTGCTAAGTTTCACTAAGTTCAGCATTAACAGATCGCCACTGCCTTTTTGGCTCAAATTTCCCACACCCATCACAGGTCTGCGGCCAGTTGATTTTCCATTCAAAATATTCATTTCTGGTAATTTCGCCAGATTTTAATTCTTTCTTTCTGAGAACCCACTCTTTCATAAAATCATTGAGAACCCCATAATTAAACCACATGCCGACAGGTGGATGAGCTGGCCAGCTATCAGAATCATGATAACGGACAGCAGTATCCTCATTAGAATTGCATTTTTCACCCGGATAAGTTTCTAATTGAAAGAGATTGATAGCTGCCGGGTTAAATTCATCAATCCAGAACAGGATTTCCATAAGTTCAGAAGCATCCATAGTCGTAGGCTCATGTAGTGCCAGTGGATTTACATCCAGAATCTTAGTCATTTCAGTTACCAGATCTTTGCGAGGAACCCGGTAATTTGTTTCGTATTGGGCAAGACGGTTTGCTCCTTTATCACCCCAACCGAGAGCAGCACCAAGTTCTGCCTGTGTCATATTCCGGAATGTCCGGATTTTTTTTATTTTATCACCGATTGTCATATCAGATTTCCCACTTTCTTTTTGATAAATCCATTTTACTATCAAAAACAGTGAATGTAAACAGAAAGATTCGCATTGAAGCGAATAAAACACTTGACATTCGCATGAATGCGAATTAAAATGGCAGTACGATAAAGATTCGCATGAAAGCGAATGTACAGATGAGGATAAATACTATTTGCAAATTATTGCAAAATGAGGTTGTAAAATCCTTCTGTCAGGCTTTATTAGTGAGAGGATTTTTTTGAAGAGAACAACATTTTGGTGTTTCTAGGCTGTAATAAGTGAAAGGATATTCAAAAAACTCTCTTTTGTACCTTGAAAATTACATGAGCTGTATAATCTGATTCCACAGATGCCATAACCCTGTAAAGGATTTTACGGGCGAGCGTCAAAGATACTCCGGAAACGGCTGGTAAGTTTGCGAAGAAGCTACCAGCATTCAGAAATATTCTGATAGAGGTTGGCAGTAACGCTGACAGCAGATTATACGAATGGAAGCCAACACGCCGAACGGAATATGCAATGCTATAACAATAGATAAACTGTGAGAACAAAATACGAAAAGGTAAGGTGATGCAATTGAGAAAATTGCAGGTATAGGACAACTGATACAAAGAATATGTTGGAAAAGAGGTGAGCATCATGGTGAATCAGTCAGTAATAGACTCCAGTGTTGATCTGGAGCAGTTAAAGGACATTGAAGATTTAATTCCTGATATGGATAAAGCTATTTCTGAAAAAGTGGAAACTTTTCTGGATAAATCTGGCGATCAGCCGTATGCTCACATGAATGAAGGGTATGTGGTAGTCGTGGAAATGACAGGAGAAATGGATGCTACAGATGCGATCAGTGATTATCTAAGAAAAAGAACGGAGTTGATGTATTAGATGCAAGTCTTGAAAAAATATCTTGCGAAGCTACAGATGTTATGTTAATGTGAAGTCAGGGAAAATGAACGTGATACATGGTTTCTGACTTCAAATTCAATGGAATAAGTAAGTTGGGAGCGATGTAAAATGGAACAGATGCAAATGAATATGCCAGATATGTACGATGCTGCATTGTATCTTCGGTTATCGAAAGATGATATGGAAGAGGGCGGTGCGAAGTCAGAGAGCAACAGCATTGCAAATCAGAGAGAGTTACTTCGGAGCTTTGTAAAAAGCCAGCCGGATATTCAGATCTTTGATATATATGTGGATGACGGATACTCAGGAGGAAATTTTGATCGACCTGAGTTTAAACGAATGACAACTGATATAGAAGCTGGAAAAGTAAATTGCGTGATTGTAAAAGACTTATCCAGATTCGGAAGAGAATATATAGAAGCCGGGCGATGGATCGAAAAGACCTACCCGGCTTTAAATGTGCGTTTTATTTCAGTTACAGACCAGTTTGACAGTAAAACAGCAGATTTTTCAGAGAAGTCATTTGTAGTTCCAATCAAAAATTTCGTAAATGAAAGCTATTGTCGGGACATTTCCGGTAAAGTGCGAAGCCACCAGAAAATCAAACGTGAAAAAGGTGAATTTATTGGAGCGTTTGCCCCGTATGGTTACTGCAAAGATCCAGAGAATAAGAATTGTCTGGTGATTGATTCTTATGCATCAGATATTGTAAGAAAAATATTTTCGTGGAAAATTGATGGATTCAGTCTTGGAGCAATCGCAGAAAAACTGAATGTACGTCATGTGCAGTCGCCAAAAGAATATAAAAAGGCAAATGGCGAGAATTACAATTCTGGATTTCACAGCTCAGACACACCGAAATGGTCGGCAGTGCAGATTAAAAGGATTCTGACCAACGAGGTTTACATTGGAAACATGGTGCAAGGCAAGCAGGAACGAATCAGCTATAAGGTAAAGCAACGTCTGGATAAGCCAGAATCAGAGTGGGTGAAAGTAGAAAATACGCATCCGGCAATAATCAGGCAGAATGATTTTGATGTGGTGCAGAAGCTACTTCAGTATGATGGCAGGGCATCGAAAACATCGGACAGTGCAAACTTTTTTTCAGGTTTTGTATTTTGCGGAGATTGCCATACACCGATGATACGCAGGGTAAATCAGTATAAGGGAAAGAAAAAAGCCTTTTATATTTGCCAGACAAAAAATAAAGGTGGAGATTGCACCAGACACAGTATTCCGGAAGAGGTGCTGAAAAGGATTGTATTGAAAGAGATTCAGGCATATACGGCACTTTTCGTAGACTATCAGATGATTATGGAAGAACTTTGTGAAATGAAAGTCAGTTACGATCAGGTAATCGGTTATGATACGCAGATTAGTAAGTTGCAGGAAGAATATAACCGTTATTACAGCCTGAAAGCATCTTTGGGTGATGACTTGAAAGAGGGATTGATCAGCAAAGAGGAGTTCGATGATTTTCGGGAAAGTTACGGAAGAAAATGTGAAGAACTGGAGCAGATGATTGAAAACCAGAAAAAACTGGTAAAGCAAATGTTTGAGGGTGGAGTGTCTGCAACTGTTCAGTTGGAGGACTGGAAGAAATCACTGGAAATCAAAGAATTGGATCGCACATTGCTGGCACTGACCGTAGATAAAATCTATATTTATGAAAACAAGCAAATTAAAATTCACATCCGCTATCAGGATATGATTGAGAAGATGAAAGTCATAAGACGGTTTTATGCGGAACACAGGACAGAGTGCAGGAAAGAGGTGGGATAAATGGCAAGAACAGCAAAAAGATATAAGAAAAACACAGAGAAGAAGATTCCTGGTATTCCGGTATGTATGGCTGCAATTTATGCCAGATTATCCGTAGACAATGATGAAAAAAAGTCAGAATCTATTGAAACACAGGTTACGCTGATAAAAGAATTCATTCAGAAGCATAATGAAAATCCGGACAAAGAGTATGAGATTGCTGTATATGATATTTATTCTGATTTGGGAAAAACCGGAACAAATTTTGACAGACCGGGATTTGAACGGATGATGAATAATGTCAGGGCAGGTAAAATAAACTGTATTCTGGTAAAGGATTTCTCACGATTTGGAAGAAATTACATTGAAACTGGTAACTATCTGGAAAAGATTCTTCCTTTTATGAAAGTGCGATTTATTTCTGTATGTGACAACTATGATTCATTTGCACCGGGTGCTAAGAATCAGGAATTATCCATGAATATCAAGAATTTGGTGAATGATGCTTATGCAAAAGACATTTCCGCAAAAGAACGGGCGGCGAAACGTATTGCACAAAAAAACGGTGAATATGTGGGATCTACAGCTCCATACGGATATTGTGTGGAAAAGATAAATGGAATTTGTAAGTTGATTGTGGAACCGGAAGCTGCAAAGATTGTCCGCAGGATTTTTGAAGAATATGCTTCTGGAGATGGTATACAGAGTATTATTGACAGGCTGTTTGAAGATGGGGTACATCGGATTTCGGACTATAACCAATATCATCATGTGTACTGTCAGGATGGAGAGAATCTTCATCAGTGGGGAAATTCTTCGATACGTGCGGTTTTAAATCGAAATAATTATTATGGTGATCTGGTTCAGAGAAAATACGAATCCAGATTTCAAAGAGGTGAAAAATGGTGTGACATATTGGACGAAAGTCAGTGGATTATTACGCCAAATGCTCATGAGCCGATTATCAGCAGAGAACTGTTTGACAAAGCACAGATCAGGTTAAAAGCAGCACAACAGAAAGCAACAAAAACTACAGAAGGATGGGAGGATGATGAAAGAGCATTTTACAATGTATTCTATTGTGGTGATTGTAAGCGGAAAATGTGTACACGTAGATGCAAAGGCAATGTGTATTACTTTTGCAATGCTGCCTGGTATCGGGATGAAAGAAAATGTAGTCATAAATCTATTTCCGAGGAGAAGCTGCAGAAAATTGTCCGTTCGGAGCTGACCAGACAGTTTCAGTTATCTGGATTGCGGAAAAAGGATATGTCTGCTATAAGCAGTGCGGTATTTCTTTCCAAAATCAATGAGATTCAAACTGAGATCAGAAAACTGGATGCAGATATGGAAAGACGTTCAGAAAAACTGGCACAGGCATTTATGAAATATAAAGAGGGTGAACTTTCCAAAGAAGCTTATATAGAAATGAAAGATGACCGTAATAACTGGAAAGAGTTTTGTGAAGAGAGAAAGAAGTCTCTGGAGCAGACCATACGAAAACTGGAAAAACAGCAGAAAGAAGAAGCCAGATTTTTACGAAGTCTGTTGGAACTGGATGGGACAACCAGAATCAATGCGGAACTTGCAGAGGGCTTGATTGAAAGTATGTATCTGTATGGTGATGGCAGACTGGAAATCAACTTCGGGTTTAAGGGGGCGGTAGAACATGAGTGATCAGAAACTGATTATTGGATATTACCGTCTTTCCATGGAAGATGATTCAGAGGGAGAAAGTAACAGCATTATCAATCAGAGAAAACTGGTAAAAGATTATATTTCCAATATTCCGGAGCTTGCTGCTATGCCATTTCAGGAGTTTTACGATGACGGATATTCTGGTTCCAGTATGGAGCGCCCGGCAATTAAGCAGGTTCTGGAACTTGCCAGAGAGAATAAAGTTCAGTGTATTGTGGTAAAAGATTTTTCCCGTTTTGCCAGAAACTATATTGAGATGGGAACTTATCTGGAACAGATTTTTCCATTCCTGGGAGTACGATTCATTTCTATCTCAGACCGATATGATTCTAAAGATTATAAGGGAAAGAGTTCGGATATTGAAGTACAGTTTAAAGGACTGATAGCAGACTTTTATGTGAAAGACCAGTCCGTAAAGGTAAAAGCGGCAGTCAGTACCAGACGAGGAAAAGGTGAGTATTGCTGTGGTTCTGCACCGTATGGGTATCGAATCAATCCTGAAAATAAGAAAGAACTGGTGATTGTAGAGGACGAAGCGGAAGTAATCCGCAGAGTATTTGAACTGACCAATCAGCGGTATTCCAAGATAGAGATTTGTAAGTTATTCAATGAAGAGGGTGTATTGACTCCCTTGCAGTCTATGAGCAGACGACAGAAATCAGACAGCAAGAAAGCTGCATCAAGAGGATTGCAGTGGACGAGTGATATGATACGGAAGATTGTGGATGATAAGACCTATATAGGCTGTATGGTCTATGGAAAGACAAAGATTCCAGATCCCGGAACTGGGAAAGAAGTACCCGTTCCGAGAAGTCAGTGGAAAGTGATGGAAAATCACCACGAGCCAATAGTGTCAAAAGAAGTCTTTGAGAAAGCACAGTCCCTGCAGATCAGATACACCAAGAAAAGCAAATTTGACAGGGAGATAACACTATTAGGTGGCTATGTGAAGTGTGGAAATTGTCATAGAAGTCTGACTTCAAGCAGTCCGGTTCATGGTCATATTCTTTATAGCTGTGCTTACAGTAAAGGAAAAGAAGATACAGGGTGTTTTGCCGGGAAAGCGGATAACAAAATGCTAGAGCATATCGTACTGGCAGAAATAAAGGCATATTTACGCCAGAATATCAGCCAGGAACAGATGCAGCAATCTATGAGAAAACAGCATGAGGACAGTATAGAAGCCTATAAGACGGAAAGTGCAGACTGTGAAAAACGTCAGGAGCAGATAAAGATTCAGAACCGCCAGAACTATGAGAAGTATCATGAGGGACAGATGAATCAGAAACAGTTCATGGAAGCAAAGAAGCAGTTGGAAGAAGAAAGAGAACGACTGCAGAAACGTGTACAGGAACTGGATGAACTGATAAACGGAGAGAAAGAAATTCTGATGAAAAAAAATGTTCCGGTGGAGCAGATGTTGAAGTATTTAGGCTATGAGAAGTTGACACGAGAAATGCTGGAAGAATATGTGCAGGGAATATATGTGTATGATGACGGGAGAGTGGAGGTGGAATGGAGGGCACTTAAATTAGCACGATGACAATATTTAATGTGCTATGGTAGAATAAATATAGATTTAGATAATGTTTTTATGTTGAAAGAAAGGTGAGAACATGAATATGAATTATATTAGAGAAATTGCAGAAGCTTTGTCTGAGAATCATGCTGCATTGATGGTAGGGGCTGGATTTTCAAAAAATGCTGAAAAGGTTTCTATTACAGATAAAAAATTCTTAAATTGGAATGAGCTTTCTGATTTGTTTTATGAAACAGTTTATGGGAAAGAAGGGCCAGGGAAGCAATATAATAGTTCTCTGAGGCTTGCTCAGGAGGTAGAGATTACGGTAGGACGTCCCAAATTGGAAAAAATAATTAAAGATGCAGTACCGGATTTGGAATACGCTCCTTCTGAAGTGTATGTGAAGTTAATGGAAATGCCATGGAAGGATGTATTCACTACAAATTATGATACTTTATTAGAGCGTGCAGCAGATAAGGTAACAAACCGTCGATATAATGTTGTCATTTGCCAAGAAGATTTAGTCAATAGTAACAATGCTCCCAGAATTTTAAAATTACATGGTTCGTTTCCATCATACCGTCCATTTATAATTACCGAAGAAGATTATAGAACATATCCAGTGAAGTTTGCTGCAATGGTTAATACAGTTCAGCAAGCATTATTAGAGAATGTATTTTGCATGTTAGGTTTTTCTTGTGAGGATCCTAATTTCATAAAGTGGATTGGATGGATACATGATAATCTTGGAAAGAGTAGCTCGCAAAAGATATATATGGTATCAGTTACTCATATTGCTGAGGCAAAACGTAAATTACTTTTTGAACGTAATATTATTGTTATTGATTTACAAGAACTATGGCCAGACAAAAATATTGGTGATAGATTGAATTCTTTTTTAGAAGAATTAAAATTAAGAGTGGAAGAAAAGCGGAGAAAAGATAATTGGTTTGATTTAAGACAGTTGCATTTACAGTATGATACTGATTTTGTGAAAAAAACAGAAATAATGAAAAAATTAAATGAATCATATCCGGGTTGGATTTTTTTACCGTGGAAAATGAAAAATAAGGTAAGTTATGTATTAAATGAACTCGATAATATGAATGAATTTGAACATATTTCATTCACAGATCAAGTAAACTATATGTATGAATATGTAAAGTTTATGGATATCGCAGGAAGACCGATTCTTTCTCAGGTAGTGGATCAGTTTTTGAATGTATTGGAGAAAAAAGAAGGGGATGAACTAGTTGACAGTTTTGGAACAGAATTAGAATACAAAGAACAAGTAATATATTTGCATCTCTTACGTTCTTATAGAGAGTTGGCAGAATGGGAAAAGTATGAAGCATGTCATGAAAAAATAAAAGATGCATATTTAGACTATGATAATAAGCAATTTTTATATGCGTGCGATTGTCGGAAACAGCTATTTAGATTTCAAGCTGAAAAATTAGCGGGAATGCTGGATTCGTGGAATTTGGTAAACGGTGATATGTACTGGCCTTTGGTTAAAGCCAATATGTATGCACTTATTGGAGAAATATCAAAAGCGGATGCAATCCTATCGGATGTACTTACATTGGTGAGGAAACAGTTGGTCAAAGCAAGTGGAAACGAATATTTGTCTTCGATAGAAGAAAGTATTGTATCATTAATTAATTTTATCAGACAAGGAAATATTGTAGATGAGACAGAAGAATGTATACATGAAAGTGATGTATCTTGGTGGAATGAAAATGATAAGTATTGTTTATATTTAAATACAGAAGAAAAAGGTAATAAGAGTTTTGAAACAAAAGATAATTTCGATTTGTCCTCTACATATACAATGCATATGGGAAGGGATAATTCAAATGTGTTTTATGCACTGGAATATTTGAGGTTTCTAGAACAAACAGGTCATCCATTTCGGTTGCAGAATGTTACTAATACTAAAGGATTACACAGCACAGTAAAACTATTAGCACCATATTATCCACACTGGTGCCTTATGCAAATTTTAATAGCACAGGATAATAAACATATAGATTTAATGTTTGGACGAGTTAAGTTGTATGAGTTATCACAAAAAGAAGTTGATGATATTGCGAAAGAATATTTAAGAATATTTCAGATTGTGATGAAAAATGTTAAGCCAGAGAATTTCTTTTTTGCAAAGTCTATATATGAGCAGTCAGCAGTAGTTCTTCCAGATATTATAGCGAGATTATGTTATAAATGTTCAATTAATATATTGGATGAAATTTTCGATTCAATTCTTGATTTGTGCTTAAGTAATGTTCGAACAAATTTCAAGGGTATTCGAAAAATATTTAAAGGATTGTTTGAAGCATTTTCACTTCAAGATCAAGAAAATCGAATCGAGAAAATACTACAATTTCCGGTGGATGTAGATCGAATGAGTGATTATTGCGATCCAATAGTATTTATATCAAAACCGAGAGAAAAATATGTGCTTGATATTGAAATATATAACAGGATACTTTTCCAAATTAAACAAACAATAAAAGAAGCAGAAAATGAAAAAAGACAAGCTGCAGTGAATCGTTTGGTTATACTTGCACAAGTTATTATACTAAATGAGGAGGATTTGAGATATTTATGTAAGGTATTAGAAAAAGAAGAAACGCTAGAAAATAAGTCTATATTATATGTGTTGGATAAACAAAAGTATGAGAAAAATAAAAAAGAAATATTTGAAGATACATTAAAAAGAATGAAATCAGATTCAAATACGCAAATGTTTTCGGCTGGAGGAAATAATTATAGAGACTTAATAGGAATTCTTAATGATATAGATATTAGTAAAATTAATTTGGAAGAAGCGTTGGAAGTGCTGACGAATTTAGTGAAAACTAACCAATCATGGGTTGAGAGAAATCAACCAAATGCTAGTGAAAGAATTCGTCAGAGCTTTTTAATTGTCATGGGATTGATTATTTTACGTGAGAGTAAAAATATTGATTTATCCGAGACAGAAAAAGAAAAGGTGTATGCATATTTTGAAGCTTTAAGCGAGCTGTATAAAAATTCCATTGCAATTGACATGATAGAAGCATGTTTTGTTGATGATAGCAAATTTTATTTTGAAGATTTTCAAAATAAAATTTGGTTAAGTAATGAGCAAGAGTTGGGGTTGATTAAAGATTTTTATGATGTACTTTATATAAATGATTTTAAGTTACAAAACAATGACATGTTGTTGAAGTGTTCAAATATGCTTTTTAGGATTTCGATATATAGAGTGATAAGTAGTGAAATACTTCACAATATGGCTGCATTGAAATTGTGTTATGCAATAATAAAAAATGAAATTGTTTTAAAAACAGAAATACAGACTTTACTTGTATGTTTGCTAAAGCTTCAAGATGAGACGGTAATAAAACAAACAGATTCTGAACAAGAAGCTTTGTATAAATTAAGATGTCGAATAATATCTTGCAAGATTGCGAAAGAACTGTATGTAAGAGGAATAAAATCTGATATTGTAGATGGGTGGAAAAGAATTAGTGAGAATAAAAATGAATTTATAGAAATAAGAAATGTTGTTTTTGATACTACAGGAGATGAGTAAATATTATTGTTGAGCTCTTATACTGTATGACAATGACATGACATCCTAGAGACAATTAAGTATTGTTGAGAGCATACCATACGCTACTTGAAGAGAATGTGATAAGTGGAGTTGTTGAAAAAGAAAAGTGCATATGTTACTATTAAAATGGATATAATTCATGAGAAACAAAAGAATAATTAAAGTATAAAAAGCGTATATTTGGGGAAATATATAAGAGCAATATGTACGAGAAGGGAGACTGGAATGAATAAAAAATGGACACTCCATGTTGAAAATTTTGCAAAAATAAAAAGTGCGGATGTTACTATTGCACCGTTGATGTGTTTTGTGGGTGATAATAATAGTGGAAAAAGTTATTTAATGAGTATATTATGGGGGATTTTAACATTAGGAAAAGATATTTTTCCCAAGAAGCCTTCAGAAGCCAGAGTATATAAACAGTGTGAAGATTGGTTAAAAGCACATATCAATACAGAGATTGAATTATCTGAGAATGATATGGAACTATATATAAATTGGTTTAATGAATTGTTAAATACTCAAAAAAAGTCTTTAGTTAGAAAGATTTTTAATTACGATGTTGAGGTTGAAAAATTAAAGATTACTAATTATGAAAGAACTAAACCTATTAAAATTGTCTGGGAAAAATCAGGATCTAGATATTCTGTAACAAACAATTATATTAAATTTCCGGAAGTAGATTTACCTAATAGGGATGAGTTGCTTCGGATGAATGCGTATATTTGTTGGAATTTATTAATGGAGGGTATTGCTGCTCCACTATATACACCAATTGTAAAGGGAAGAAGAATTGGCGAGCCAATTTATCTTCCGGCTTCGAGAACAGGCTTTATGCTTACATACTCGCAGCTGATTGAAAATTCGTTACAAATTAGTTTTTCGGCAGAATTACATGAAAATACAAGTACTCTTACACTTCCATATGTAGATTTCTTACAGCTGATAACGAAGTTTGAAATTAATAAAAAAGATAGCAAAAAGTATTCAGGCATAATTGAATATATTGAAAAAAATATGACAAAAGGAAATTTGTCAGTAAAAAAAGATATGTTACCAGTTATCCAATATCAGCCGGAGGGAAGTGATAAAGAAATTCCATTGTATGTTGCATCATCTATTGTTTCGGAAATTTCACCATTACTTTTGGTACTGAAATCCGGCATTAATTTTAAAGCAATGATTATTGAAGAACCAGAAGCACATTTACATCCAGAGTTACAACAAAAAATGGCTAGACTGATTATTAATATGATGAATTTGGGTATACCGGTATGGATTACTACTCATAGCGATACCATTTTGCAACATATAAATAATATGATGAAATTAAAAAATCATGTACGAAGCAATGAGTTGCAGCAGGAATATGGATATAAAAAGGAAGATCTTCTTTCTAGAGAAGATATTCAAATGTATCAGTTTGTTACGGAAAATAGTGGGAAAACAAGATTGATACCATTGGAGGCAACAAAATATGGATTTGTTGTTCCAACATTTAATAATGCTCTTGAAAAAATAGTTGAGGAAGTATACGCATTTCAGGAGGACTGATAAATGATTGAAGAACGGATACAGTATGGAATTGATAATTTTTTAGAAGATAATTTTTTCCTGCCCTTTAGCAATTCCTATTGTTTAGAGGAAAAAAGTGAGACAGGAAGAAGCAAATTGCACGTAGATGTACAAGGGGATAATTTATGTAGTGAGGATTATGACCATAAAGGAAAGTGCAATTTTCTTAAGAAAGAAAGTCCATTTAAATTAAGAAGAAGTGTTGATCATGTTTTGCTTCAAAAAAAGGAAGAGAAATGGATATTGCATCTTATTGAAATGAAGAGTAAGGTTGATAACAAAAAATGGCATGAAATAAAACAAAAAATACGTGCTAGTTATTTTAATGTTCGTGCATTGGAAGGGGTATTGGGAATACATATTGATGAGATTAGGACATATACAACGTATGAGAGTACTGGATTTTGGAATACAGATAGAAGTGAAGATCCTAAAATAATGGTTGCACCTTTAGGAAAACCAATGCCACCAGCACCAGAGAAAGAATGGGAAAATAATATTATTAGCGTAGATGTTGGCGCTGTGAGGAAGTTTCAACATGTTGCAGTTAAGATGCAGAGAACAGAAGAGGGAGATAAGCTAATAGGAAATTTGCGTATTTGCTGATTTGAGAATTCTCTGTACTGTTGCTTGCATAGAATGGATAATATTAAGTTTTGTGACAATAACGTTACATCCTCCCCACCCACTTTGTGACAATTATATAACGTCCTCTATACAGAAATATGCGGTTTTAAGCCATTTTCGTGGCAAAAAAGCCGCATATTTTTTGTAGCAATGACTTGACATCCCCGGGAGCACTATGTACAGCTCAGAGCATTCCAAAATGAGTTATACTGCATAGAGATTGATTTCAAAATCTACATCGGAGGCCGCATTTGGCAAATCAAAGACAACACAATTACTTTAATCTATGGTAAAAAAAGGTGTTGTAATGGTGGAAGGCAAGGGAAAAGGAACGAAATAGATTTTGAAATAGGTGCAAAAACACCCGCTGCGGACAGATATGCATAATATCTTCCGCAGCGGGTATTCGTATCATCGAGTCTGACTCAAATGTTACGATACATTTTTATCCACAGTTTTGTAAAAATTCAATTGCTTCATATACATTAGAAAATGTGACGCTCCTTGTATTTAACCATTGGTTTCTAACATCTGTATCATCTATTCCCGGCAGTCCATCTTGCAATAATGCTTTTACAGTTTTCTTTGAATTTTCTACAGCTTTTTGATAATTGACTGCAATCTTCTCTGTTGCCGCAGAATTTCCTTTTACGTAAGTTGGGATTAATTTTTTAACTTCATTAATAACCTTTTCCTTTTCAGGAACGGTAATGAGTTTCGGAGTATAGTATTTGTAATGCAACATAAACCAATACTCAATACATCCACTAGTCATTAGTAATCTTACCCGTATTCCTTGTTTTTTTCTCAAGTTACGAAGTTTCTTTATAATCGTAAACCTATCATTCCATTTTGGAATATCCTTTTCTTCTATATCATAAAAAAACCATATTTCATCTGTTACATCTATGCTGTTTTTATATTTGGGCGACTTTGAAAACTTTGCATCTGCTTCTTCAAACAGTCCTGTATCTGGTGGCCTTTTTAAAACAGCAACATCCGAGAAAGTCTTTTTTAAATAATCAGTGTATGCCTGTTCACTTTCACCTTCGCAAAATACATAGATTAGTGGTTTGGCAGATTTTACTTTACGAGGCATTATTCCACCTCCTCAATCTCAATATCAGGAGTTGCACCATATTTACCAAGCAAATATCCCTTTCTGATATTTTCTGTAGTTCTGGTACCTAATCCACTAATACTATAAAGTTCTGATATCCCATCTTCATTGCTTTTGTCTGCAAAGTACAACTGATCCTTACGCAGGATTTCCATATTCATAAGTTCCGTGTTATGAGTCGTAAAGATAAGCTGCGCTCCTTTTGGGTTAGACTGCTTACTCTGGAATTTTGCCACAACAAAATCTACCAACATTGGATGAAGTTCTTTTTCAATTTCATCAACGATAAGAACTCCGCCTTTTTTCAGTGCTGACTCGATTGCAGGTGCAATAGACATGAGTTTTCTGGTTCCGTCTGATTCATCCGATAATTCTAACGGGTATAAAACCGCTTCTCCATTAGCATTGATACCCTGATGTTTCGATATTGCTTTAACCTCATTCATTTTTAATCTTGTTTCTGAGTTGCTCGACGTATCTGCCAGAATATGCATAAACTGAATCAAGGCTGTTTTTATACCGTCTGGTATATTCTCGGGAAAACTTAGATTGTCCTTAATTTCCTTACTGTCAATTTCAAATTGCATACTTTCGATACCGAGATCCGCAGCTTTAGCATAATCCGAAATCGCCTGTAGCATATTGGCATCATTAGAATAATCCAACAGCTGTTTAGGAATATCTGAATAATCCCTTGAAAAATAAAGCAATTCCCGAAACCACTTCATTGCAGTTGCGCAAATAGCGTCATTCATTGTACAAGCCAACGAAAAGAACAACTGATTCGATGCAACGGTTTCGCTGATTAACTTTCTTTTTGCCTTTTCTTCTGTAAAAATAAATGATTGATTTTCTCTTTTAAAAACTAACGCTTTTTGTCCCTTTGGTGCGTGGTATAAATATTCTTTATATATCTTTTCCTTTGTTGCAGCAAAGGAATACCAGTATTTAATTCCGTCTAGAGTATAGATAAATTCAAATTCTGTTGGTTCATCTTCAGAATAATCATTTAAAGCAAATGGTATTACTGGTATTTTTGCGTTTTCGTGCTGTGTTCTTTGTGCATTTTTAATGAATTGCACAGCCAGCCAAAACGCCCGGATTACATTACTTTTACCTCCACCATTTTTTCCATATATAGCAACGCTCGGTAATAAGTTCAACGAACCATATGAAATCAAGCTCTTTTTGAAGGGGCCAAGCCCCGTTGCTTCCATAGATAGCGTCGCCTCATCACGAAATGATCTATAATTCTTGAACCTGAATTCTATCAACATAATTATCCCTCCAAATTCATTTTCTATTAGTATATACTTATTTCATAATATATTCAAATAATATTATCGAATAATGTGATATTTTTGCTTTGATTTCGAACATAATTCGACAATCATCCGGATGATCCGATGTGATTTTCGAAAATTTATAAAACATCCACTGCGGACAGATATGTATAATATCTTCCGCGGCGGGTATTTTATTTATACAGAGATATTTTAGAAATCATGCCCATGGCAGGAACGATAGGACGATAACTGTCTGATATTTTACTTGCGTGAAAGAGCAGAGTATAATATAATAAAAAGAACAAATAGTTCTAAAATGACAGAGAAAAAATCCATCCGCGCAGCTAAAAAACGCCGGATGGACCATTCACGTACAGAGATTTCGCAGATTGTTTTAATCTGCGAAATGGGCACATACGCGCCAACCTCCCCAATTTTATTAAATTTCTTATCAAATCACTGCTAATATAATATGCTGAATAAGTCATTTTGTCAATAAATGGCAATTTATTTAGTACATTATAACATAAACTGACCAATTTATTTAGTGCTTTTTGTAAGAAAATCAATCTGACTTCTGGAAAGTATCTCCATTACGGGTCAGAATCGTGGTCAGGAGCCATAGAAAGGAGTTTTATATTTTGGCAAGACGAGGAGAAAACATACGAAAAAGAAGTGACGGCAGATGGGAAGGCCGATATCTGATCTATATAAATGGAAGCAAAAAATACCGTTCCGTATATGCCCCTTCTTATAATGAAGTAAAACAGAAACTCTTTAACAGCAAGAAAGAATCTGAGATTACTCTGCTCTCCCCAAAAGAGCAGACAGCTCCCCTAAATGGCAGTGTTGATATGAGTCTTGATGAAATCGGTCAGTTGTGGCTTATCTATATTAAGGATAATCGCAAGTACTCCACCTACAGAAAATATGCCAACATCTATGACATGCATATCCGGGATACTTTTGGCAGTCTGACAGTAGACGAGATCAGCCTGGAAATCATAGAGAAAGCCCTGCCAAAGGAGATATCCGCCAGTCTATATAAAAGTATCTACTGTGTACTGAATCAGATTTTATCTTATGGAAACCGATACTGCGGCACTCCGAAAATTCATTTAAAAACAGAAAAGCTGCGGACAGTTCCCAAACCCGTGCAGACAATAAATGCTACAGACCAGCAGAAGCTATGCCGCTATCTGCTCTCGGATCTTGATTCCTGTAAGCTTGGCATTCTGATATGCCTGTATATGGGACTGAGACTCGGGGAAATCTGTGCCTTAAAGTGGGAAGATATCGACTTCCAGAGAAAAACAATTCATATTAACAGGACTGTCCAGAGGATTCAGGTCGGACAGGAGGATCGGAAAACGATTCTGTATGAGGGACCTCCCAAAACGCTCTGCTCTGTCCGTGAGATCCCGATTCCGGAATTTCTCTTTCCATTTCTTCTCTCTTGTAAGGATGATGGGGTTTATGTGTTAAATAAATTTTCCCCGATGGAACCCCGTACTTATCAGTACAAGTTTTATTCTTATCTGGATAAAGCATATATAAAGAAGTCTCACTTTCACGCACTGCGTCATACATTTGCGACAAACTGTATCAGTAACGGGGCTGATGTCAAGAGTGTCAGCGAAATGCTTGGCCATTCTAATGTAAATATCACTTTGAATAAATATGTCCATCCATCTATGGATACCAAGCGGAACATTCTGGATTCGCTTTCTTCTATCTCTTCTATAAATGGTCAGATCAGTGGTCGGATCATTTCTTAATCTTTGATCTCATGCACGTTTCCGGTGCCCATTTCGCAGATTAAAACAATCTGCGAAATCTGAATTCCTCTTTTTGTGTACTTTGGAGGAATGCCGAAATGAGCATACATCTTTTCAAACACAATCAGGAAGCATATAACTCAGTTACCGCCATGCTTGAACGGGAGAAAATGGCAGCAGTCATCCATCCCACAGGCACAGGGAAATCCCTGATCGCATTTAAGTTGGCAGAGGAACATCCATCAGAGAAATTCTTATGGCTTTCACCAAGTGAATATATCTATCAGACACAGCTGGAGAACCTCGGAATGGAATTCGATAACATCCAATTCATGTCCTACAGCCGTCTGATGAAGAACGAAGACAGCATCGAAATCCTGCATCCGGATTACATCATTCTGGATGAATTTCATCGCTGTGGTGCCGCAGAATGGGGCAAAAGCGTCAGGAAACTTCTGAACGCCTGTCCAGATGCGAAGAGACTCGGGCTGTCCGCGACCAATATCCGCTATCTGGACAACCAGAGAAATATGGCAGAGGAGATTTTTGATGGAAAGATCGCATCTGAGATGACACTCGGAGAAGCTATCGTCCGGGGAATACTCCCGGAACCGAAATATGTGATTGCCATGTATTCGTATAAGAAAGAACTGGATCAGTTAAAGAAAAGAATCCAGGCATTATCGAATCAGGGCCTCATCACAGAGAACCAGAAACTGCTTGAGCAGCTGCGCCGCGCACTGGAACAGGCAGAGGGACTGGACATTGTGTTTGAGAAGCATATGGAAAAGAAAAATGGAAAATATATCGTCTTTTGTTCTGGAAAAGAACATATGGACGAAATGAAAGAGCAGGTCAGTACGTGGTTTCGCCGGGTAGACTGCGAGCCGCGGATCTATACAGCGTTTTATAACGATACTGCTACAGGCAGAGAATTCAGGGAATTTAAGAAAGATAACAGTGCACATCTGAAGCTTCTTTTCTGCATTGATATGCTCAATGAAGGGGTTCATGTGGATGATGTGGACGGTGTGATTCTTCTGCGTCCGACGGTGTCACCGATCATTTATCTTCAGCAGATCGGGCGTGCATTGTCAGCGGGCAGCGGGAAGACACCGGTTATTTTTGACCTGGTTAATAATTTTGACAGTCTTTCTTGTATTGACTGTCTGAAGAAAGAAATGGAAGAAGCATTTGTGCTGTTTCCGACGACGTATGGGAAGGGGCTTCGCTTTAGTGAGCGTTTCCACATTACGGACGAGACGAAGGACTGTAGGATGCTTTTCCAGAAACTGCAGACGAATTTAAGTTCCGCCTGGGAAACCTATTATATTGCCGCAAGGCAGTATTACCAGGAGAAAGGGAATCTGAAAGTTCCGAAGAGTTATCTGACGTCTACCGGGCTTACGCTGGGAAGCTGGATTCAGACACAGCGCAGGGTCCGTGCAGGTTCGGTGACCGGAAATCTGAGTGAGGAGAAGGTCAGGAAGCTGGATGAGATCGGGATGGTCTGGGACAGTAAGGACCAGAGCTGGAATGAGGCGTTGAGAGAATTGCAGGCTTATTATGAGGAGCATGGGAATCTGGATGTTAAGGCTAGATATGTGACGGAGCATGGGTTCAGGCTTGGGAGATGGGTCTGTAATTTGAGAACGAAAGTGAAGAATAAGGGACTGGATCAGGCGCTGACGAAGGAACAGCAGGGAGAGCTGGAGAAGTTGGGGATGATCTGGGATCGGAATGGGGAGAAATGGGAAGAGTATTTCCGGGCGGCACAAGGGTATTATCTGGAGCATGGGGATCTGGAGGTTCCGGTGAAGTATGTGACGGAGAATGGGGTGCCGCTTGGGAGATGGCTGGCGGAGATTGGGAGCCAGCTTGGTGAGAAAAATGCATGCCGGAGTTCTTTGGAAGAGAGACAGTTGGAACGGCTTAGGAAGATTGGTTTTAAGACGGAGAAGAAGACTGTCAGACAGTGGAATGAGAAGTATGCGCTGGCGAAAAATTATTATGAGGAATATGGGAATCTGAATGTTCCGGTTTCGTATAGTGTGAATGGAGTGAAGCTGGGGAGGTGGATCTCGAATATACGGGCGAAGAGAAAACATCCTGAGGGGAGCGGGATGGTGTTGGATGAACAGAGAATCAGGCAGTTGGACAGCATAGGGATGGACTGGAAATAAGAAGGACAAATAAAAAGAAAAATATGGAGAAATACAAATGAGTAACGGTATGACAAAGATGAAGAAAAAACTGGAACACTGGGAAATCGTATCCCTGTTATTGATGGTATATGACTTTACAGCGATTCTGGTGTCATATTTTGCAGCACTGTGGATTCGGTTTGACTGTAAATTTGGCGGAATCCAGAAAGACTATCTGCAGACATATTTTCACACAGTATGGATTTATGCAATATTCTGCGTGGTAGTATTCTGGTTTCTGCGTCTTTATAAGAGTATCTGGCGTTTCGCAAGTTATGCGGAACTGATCCGTGTGATCATGGGAACGGTGTTTACAGGAGTCGTTCATTTAATTGTAGTGAATGCATGTATACACAGAATGCCGATTTCCTATTATGCGTTCGGTATTATCATTCAGTTCTGTCTGACACTGGGAATCCGGTTTGCATACCGCTTTATCCTGCTGCTTAGGGGACGGAGAAATACAGACGCAGCATATGAGAAGAGAGTCATGCTGATCGGCGCAGGAAGTGCAGGTCAGATGATTTTTCGCGATATTAAACATGCCAAAGAGACAAGTGAGAGAGTTTACTGCTTCATTGATGACAATCCAAATAAATGGGGCAGATACATAGATGATGTTCCGGTATTCGGCGGTAGAGAGAATATCATGGAAGCAGTAGCGAAGTTTGGAATTGAGAAAATTTATGTCGCCATTCCAAGTGCAAAACCGGAGGATAAAAGAGAAATCCTCAGAATCTGCAATGAGACAGGTTGCGAACTGATGAACCTTCCGGGAATGTATCAGCTTTATACCGGTGAAGTATCCGTAAGCAAGATGAAGCCTGTTCAGATTGAAGATTTGCTTGGAAGAGACCCGATTAAGACGGATATGGATGAAGTATTCCGGTATATCACAGGAAAAGTGGTTCTGGTTACAGGTGTTGGTTCTATCGGATCTGAGCTTGCAAGACAGATTGCGGCACATAATCCGAAACATCTGATTTTGTTCGATATTTATGAAAACAATGCTTATGACATTCAGCAGGAATTACGGAAGAAATATCCGGATCTGAAACTGGATACCATTATCGGATCTGTTCGTGACAGTAGAAAGATATTCAAAGTATTCGATGAATACAGACCGGAGATCGTATATCACGCAGCGGCGCACAAGCATGTACCTCTTATGGAAGACAGCCCATGCGAAGCAATCAAAAACAATGCGATGGGAACTTATAAGACTGCATATGCAGCGATGGCACATGGATGTAAGAGATTTGTACTGATCAGTACAGATAAAGCAGTAAACCCAACCAACATTATGGGTGCGTCCAAGCGTTTGTGTGAAATGATCATTCAGGCTTTTGACTATAAGATTAAAGAAGGAAAAGCGAATGAGATTCCGCAGCTTTTCACTCATGGTATGGATGACGTGATCGTGGATCCGAAAGTGGCAGAAGGATTAAAGAACGCCCAGACGGAATTCGTGGCAGTTCGATTTGGAAATGTGTTAGGAAGTAACGGATCGGTTATTCCGCTCTTTAAGAAACAGATTGAAGCGGGTGGACCGGTTACGGTTACACATCCGGATATTATCAGATATTTTATGACGATTCCGGAGGCGGTAAGTCTGGTGCTGCTGGCAGGTACATATGCGAAGGGCGGAGAGATTTTCGTGCTGGATATGGGTGAGCCGGTGAAGATTGATACGTTGGCTAGGAATCTGATCAGACTATCGGGGTATAAGCCGGATGTGGATATTAAGATCGTTTATAGCGGGTTGAGACCTGGGGAGAAGCTGTATGAGGAGAAACTGATGGCAGAGGAAGGGCTGAAGAAGACGAAGAATGATCTGATACATATTGGGTGCCCGATTCCGTTTGATGTGGAGGAGTTTTTGGAAGAGTTGGATGGGTTGCTGGAGGCGGCTTATAAGAATAAGGATGATGTGAAGGAGAGAGTGCAGAAGGTGGTTAGGACGTATCATCCTGTGTAAGAGAAAATTTTTAAATAATAGATATATATATGGAGAAATTAAGATGGGAAGTCAAGAAATGAAAATGGCAAAAAGAAATATTCCGTTTAGTCCACCGGATATTTCAGAGTTGGAAATAGCAGAGGTTGCAGAAACAATGCGCTCGGGGTGGATTACGACTGGACCGAGAACGAAAGAATTAGAGAGAAGGCTGGCAGAATTTTGTCATACTTCTAGAGTTGTTTGCTTGAATTCGGCAACTGCTGCTGAAGAATTGAATTTCCGCATTTGTGGTATTGGTGAGGGAGATGAAGTTATTGTTCCAGCTTATACATACACGGCAACAGCATCTGCTGCGATTCATTGTGGTGCAAAGGTGATTTTTGTGGATAGCCAGAAAGATTCCCCAGAAATGGATTATGAGAAAGTTGCTGAGACTATTACCGATAAAACCAAGGCAATAGTTGCTGTTGATTTGGGTGGAATTATAGCTGACTACGATAAGATACTTGAAATTGTAAAAAAGAAAAAAGGTTTGTTTAGAGCTAAAGAAGGAAATGATCTTGGAGCCAGAATTCAACAGGCTATAGGTCGTGTAATTGTTTTTGCAGATAGCGCACACAGTCTCGGGGCAAGTCGAAATGGAAAGATGGCAGGTGAGATTGCTGATTTTACAGATTTTTCTTTCCATGCGGTAAAGAACTTTACTACAGCAGAAGGGGGGGCATCCACATGGAGAGATATTCCAGGCATTGATAACGATGAGATGTATAAGCAGTATCAGTTGTATAGTCTGCACGGACAGTCTAAAGATGCGCTTGCTAAAACTCAAATCGGATCCTGGGAGTATGATATTGTTGGTTCTTGGTACAAATGTAACATGACTGATATCATGGCGGCTATTGGATTAAAACAGATGGATAGATACGAAGGGCTTCTTGCACGAAGAAGAGAAATTATCGGCAGATATGACAAGATGTGTAATGAGCTTGGAATAATGCATTTGAACCATTATGGTAAACATTATAGTAGTTCTGGTCATCTGTATCTGACTAGAGTGCCTGAAATAATGGATGAGGAGAGAAGGGAGATTATCATAAAGATGGCTGAGCAGGGAGTGGCTACAAATGTTCATTATAAACCACTACCTATGATGACTGCTTATAAAGCATATGGATGGGATATAAAGGACTTCCCAAATGCATATAAGTATTATGAAAATTTGATAACACTTCCGCTTCATACAAAACTGACAGATGGGGATGTGGAGTATATTGTTGAGAAGTATAGCAATATAGTGAAAGAATATCTGAAATAGGGAATAGATGTGATGCTTAAAAAATGGGATTCATTGCCAGATTTTATGAAGAATGATGCAGTCAGACCTTATTATGAGATACTTAAGAAAAAGAAAGCAAGCCTTTTTCTTAAACGAGTGTTTGATATCTTAGTAGGGCTGATAATTCTAATTATTACTGCAATTCCAATGACCATAATTGCGGTAATGATAAAACTTGATTCGGAAGGTCCTGTGTTTTACAGACAGGAAAGAGTCACTACATATGGAAAACATTTTAGAATACACAAGTTTCGTACAATGGTTAGTAATGCAGATAAGATAGGGTCCACAGTGACAATTGATCATGACAACCGTATTACTAAGGTGGGAGCTAAACTTAGGGGATACAGACTTGATGAATTACCGCAAGTGTTTGATGTCTTAAGGGGCAATATGAGTTTTGTTGGTACAAGACCGGAAGCAGTGAAATATGTAGAAATGTATAAACTGGAATATATGGCTACACTACTTATGCCGGCTGGAATAACTAGCGAAGCAAGTATTAGGTATAAGGATGAAGCAGAGTTGCTTGATAGAGCTGATAATGTGGATAAGGTATATATAGAGAAGGTTTTGCCGGGAAAGATGAAGTGGAATTTAGAAAGCATTATTAAATTTAGTTTTGTTAAGGATATTATAACAATGGCTAGAACTGTACTTGTAGTGCTGGGAAAGGATTATTAATGATGAATAAGAAAAATAAAATAGATATTTTGTTTTTTGAGAGACCATTAGTTGATCTTAAACGTTATGCTTTTAGAATTGCAAAAAAAATAAAGGAGATGGATGGCTCATTTTCAATGGCTTCGATTAGTCTCGAGTTGCCAGATAATATGTGCAATACATATATGGATAAGCATTTCCTTAGAAAAGAAATTAAAAATATTGATTCATTCTTAAAAAAGTACGAGGTTAAAATTATTATTTTTACGAATCCTAGAATCCCAGATATGGAAATGATACTTCATGCTCACAAAATGGGAATTAAGACGGTAATGATTCAAGAAGGGGTTATTTTTGAAGGAGCTAATATAAATGATGTAAGTGCAACAAATATGATTTCTTCCTTGAAATTTATACCGAAAACAATTTCTTATTTTGGAATATTGCATAGAATGTGCAAATATGATTCAAAAAGTTATTTTAAGTTATTGTGTGAAATTATTAAAAAGAAAAAAAACATAGTGAAGATTGTAGCACAATATTTTTGCCCATATTTGATTGGAGATTATGTTCTGATGATGGGAGATTATTGGAAAGATTATTATATTAATACAATGGGATATCCTTCAGATAGAGTAAAAATAATGGGAGATCATGATTTAGATGGTTTTGTGGTGTCTCAAAATAGTAAAGAAAGAGCAATATGCTATATTGCAACAATTTTGGTTGAAGATGGTTCTAGGACAAGAACTGAATTTAAAAAATTCACAGATGCATTAAACAATGTATTAGATAAAGACGTAAAGTTATATATTAAATTACATCCTAGAAGTGATATATCGCTATATAGTACATTTAATAGAGACAATGTGGAATTTATTAGGGAAGGTTCTCTACCTAGTGTGACTTGTTATATTGGACATAGGTCAACATTACTTGCACGGGCACTTTATGAGTCTGATAATTTGCTAATTTGGAAATTTAAAGGTGAAAAAGCAGATTTTTTTGAACAATTTGCAAGTGATGTTGTATCGACGGAGCAAGAGTTAAAAAATGCTTATAAAAAGATGAATATTGATACATGTACGAACAAAAAAAGAGAAAAAATTAGTAAAGTATATTGGCTAAATATGGACGGTTCGATAAACACAGCGGCAAAGATGATTATTCAGTATTTAAATGAAGGATATATATTGTGATATGAGGATACGATGTTATGAAAAAAGGTAAAACTATACTGTCAGAGCATTTTAGAGAATACACGTTATCAGATAATGAGCTAAAACGATTACAAGGTTGTTTGTTAGAGATGTTTATTGATATTAAGAAATTGTGTGATGATAATCATATTTTGTATATGATGTCAGGAGGATCGTGTTTAGGATCAGTAAGACATAAAGGTTTTATTCCTTGGGATGATGACATTGATATTATGATGACAAGAGAGGAATATAGTAAGTTTCGAAAGTGCTTTGTTGAAAAATCGTATTCTGATTATATGCTGGCTGAGCCAGTAGTTACTAAGGGATATTATTATAAAATGCCAAAGGTTTATAATGTTAACACTAGGCTTGTGTCTATACGAGAAGAAGGATATAGAAAATACAATATGATATCGATTGATGTATTTATTATAGAAAATGCACCAGAATCTAATATATTAAGAATGTTTCGTTCAAAATTGTATAATTTGTCCTTTCACGCTGCAAGTGTATGCTTGGATTATATGTTTCCGTCTGCTCCAATTGAAAGAAAATGTATGGAGGATTCTGATTTAAAAAAGTATTTTGATTTTAGAAAAAAATTAGGGTGTATTTTTTCGCATATTGGTGGAATTGAGGTTTATATGAAAATATGCGAAAAACTAGCAAATTATCCATGGAAAACGACACTTGTATGTATACCATCTGCAATTTCTTATGATAGAGAAGTATTACCAAGGCGGGTGTTTGAAAATGTGAGTGAGGGAGAGTTTTGCGGATATAAAGTAAATAATCCAGGAGATTATGATAGATATTTAAGTAATTTATATAAAAATTACATGGAAATTCCTCCTATTGAAAAAAGAGAAATTCATGTAGTTTATGAATTGAAAATTTGAAAAAAGGGAGAATTATAATATGAACATTGGTTTACTTATTGCTGGAGGTTCAGGAAGTCGTATGCATCAAGATATTCCTAAACAATTTCTTACGGTAAATGAATGTCCGGTTATTGTTTATACACTAGAGGCATTTGAAAAACATCCGGAAATTGATGAAATTGCTGTAGTTTGTATTTCTGGTTGGGAGCAAGTATTGAGGGCATATGCCAAACAGTTTAATATTTCAAAATTAAAATATATAATCCCTGGAGGGAAAAATGGACAAGAGTCTATTCGGAATGGTGTTATGGAACTTGAAAAACATTACCAGGCAGATGATTTCGTACTGATACACGACGCTATTCGACCTATGGTTAGTGAGGAAATTATTTCTGACAATATTCGAGTAGCTAGAGAAAGGGGAAATGCTATTACAGTTATTCCATGTGCAGAGGCAATGATGAAAACTGAGGATGGGATTGTATCGGTCGGGGCGTATTCGCGTGATAGACTTAAAAGAACGCAAACTCCGCAGACATTTCGTATTGGTGAAATATGTGATTTACATAGAAGAGCATTAGAAGCTGGGATAACGAATTCGGTAGCATCATGCACATTGAAGATTGAAATGGGAGAACAGGTTTATTTTTCTAAGGGATCCGAAAAAAATATAAAATTGACAACCGTTGATGATATTGATATTTTTAAGGCTTTACTTATTGCAAAGAGGTCAGATTGGTTAAAGGAATAAATTATGTATTTATATGAAAATAAAATGTGGAACGATGACGTTTCTGAGGTTATAAAATTAAATCAATGGATTAAAGAATATGAAGGTAAGAGTGTTCTTATTACAGGTGCAACAGGGGGAGTTTGCTCAGCAATTGTAGATATTCTTATAAAAAATAATGAGGTTGTAAATAATCCGACAGAAATATATGTTGCAGGACGTTCTTTTGAAAAAATGAAAAATCGATTTGGAAAATATACAAAAGAGAATTTTTTTCATTTTGTTGAATTTGATGCAACGGATGGAAAGTTAAATATTGATAAGAATATTGATTTTATGATTCATGGAGCTAGTAATTCGTCACCTGATATGCTTGAAAAAGAACCTGTAGAAACGTTGCTTGAAAATGTGATAGGAATGTATGGGATTCTTAAATATGGAAAGAAGCATGAGGTAGTACGCATTTTATATGTATCGAGTTCTGAAATATATGGAAAATTAGACTATGATGGATGTAGAAAAGAAGATCAATATGGGAAGACTGATTTGTTAATTCCAAGAAATGCATATGCCATAGGTAAGCAGGCAGGTGAGAATATGTGTGTTTCTTTTTCGAAAGAATATCAAATTGATACGGTTATAGTAAGGCCAGGACATATTTATGGTCCAACAATGAGTGCAAATGATAAACATGTTTCATCGCAATGGGCATATAATGCTTCTCAGGGAAGCGATATAATTATGAAAAGTTCTGGGAGCCAAGTGAGAAGTTATTGTCATTGTTTGGATTGTGCATCAGCAATTCTTGCGGTATTGCTTAAAGGAGAGAGGTGCAAAGCATACAATGTATCAAATCCGAATTCTGTAATTAGTATTAAACAGTTGGCACAGATATTGTCAGAGTATTCAAATGTTGAATTGAAAGTAGAAACTCCATCATATAAAGAGGTGCAGAGATTTAATCCAATGAGCAATTCTTCGTTGGATAGTACTGAATTATTAAAATTAGGGTGGAATTGCATATTTGATGCAAAAAATGGATTGGAGCATACAGTTAATATATTAAGGGAGATTAAAAGTGAATTATCCTAAAGTTTGTGTCCTTATGAGTACATATAATGGTGAAAAATATGTAAAAGAACAAATTGAGAGTATACTGAATCAGAAAAATGTTGAATTAACATTATTGATAAGAGATGATGGTTCATCGGATGGGACATATGATATTTGCAAAGAATATGAAAAAAAAGAGAAAAATGTTAAGTTATATCAAGGAGTCAATATTGGTGCAGGAAAGAGTTTTATGAATCTTGTTCATAATGCCACAGATGCAGACTATTATGCATTTGCTGACCAAGATGATGTATGGTTGAGTGATAAATTAGAAAAGTCTATTGAAAAAATTGAAACTGAATTAAAAGGGACAAAGAAACCAATATTGTATACATCGAATCAGATTATGGTTGATAAGAATTTAAAAGGTTCCAAAATGAGGTTTTCGGAAGAACCAAGACATGATTTGTTTGGCACTATTTGTGAGAATAAATTGTATGGATGTACAATGACGTTTAACAAAATATTGAAAGATGAAATTGCAAAATTAAATGTAGAAGATTTTGAAATGGTATTAGATCAAAGATTCCATGATACATGGTGTATAGTGGTTGCAAATATTGTTGGAACAGTGGTGTATGATAAAGAAGGTAGAATTTTATATAGACAACACGAGAATAATGTAGTTGGAGTGAATGATAATTTACATTATAGTGAATTGGTTTGTAATAAATTGAAAAAAATTTTTGACAAAAATAAGAGAAATTATAGAAGTAACACATCAAGAGCAATTGTTCGTTGTTTTCCTGATATACACGATGAAAGAATTCAATTATTGTCTAATTGTAGAAAAATGAATGGAAAGATATCTTTGTTGAAGAAGTATTATTTATTTAAAGATGTATATAAACCATATATCTTTGTGATTTATGTTTTATTAGAGTTATTATAAAACAATTTTAAGGAGAAATAATATGGAACTTCTATGGGTACTGATGATGTTTGAGTGTATTCTTTTTTTTATTGCACTATTTTTGAATGAAAAAGATATAGTAGCACCACCAGTAATGATGACAATAATGTTCATTTTTAGCACGAGTTTTACAATTTCGGCTGCGAAAGAATGGAACGTAGATTTTGGATTTAATTCACTGTTTATTTTGGTTTCGGGAATATTAGTTTTTATTATCGCAGGTTATTTTTATAAAAGTGTAAGATATGGATATAAACTTAAGTTTAATTCTAAATCATACGTCTCTCAAAAATGTACAAAAATGAAATCAATTGAAACGAATTCTACGATTTTACTTTTTTCGATTTTTTTTTCAATTTTTTGTTTGATATGGTATGCGTCTGAAATTAAAAGAATTACAGGATATAGTGGAAGTGTTTTTGGAAATGTAGCTGGCATATATAGAGCGATGACGGTTCATAATACTGTTAGCAATCAAGAGTTTGAGGGAGTAAATGCTGTTCTTTCACAGCTACTGAAAATTGTAGATGTTTTAGGGTATGTCTGTGGTTATATTTTAGTTTTTAATATAAATTGTGACAAAAAGAAAATAAAGACACAAATTAGTTTATTAATAATTGTAATTATATCATATATACCATATTTTATGACGGCTAATAGAGGAACTATTTTACAGAAAACAGCTGCAATATTGGTATATATATACGTTGTTAGAAATAAAAAATATTCATGGAAGAAAGACTTGTCATTTAAAGTGATTAGAATCGGTTTGGTGTTAGTTGTGATAGGAATTCCTGCATTTTATTATTCTTTGAATTTAATTGGAAGAAGTGTCAATGTTGCGATAATGCAATATACAGCGAAATATGTGGGTAGCTCTATTTATTTGTTTGATTTGTTTACTAAAAATCCTGGAAAACCGCCAATTGTTTTTGGTGAAGAGTCACTAATTGGGGTTCATTCGTTGTTATATCGACTAGGAATAGATACATATGTAAGAGATGTTAACTTGGAAAAGAGAGCTATTATTTCAAGTAATGTTTATACATTTTTTAGACGGCCATTACATGATTTTGGATTATTTGGAATGTATATTTTTACATTTATAATCGGATATTTTTTTTCTTGGTTATACAATGGAAAAGTGAAACGTAAATCAAATAATGATTTTTGGGTTATTATTTTGGGCTATTTTTATTATTGGATAATTTTATCATCTATTGAACAAAATAGTTTTTCATATATTAGTATTAACACATTAATAAAAGTGGTTCTTATTTATTTTGTTATGAAGATTATGCAAAATAAATTTAGGGTAAAAATAAAATTTAGAAAGGCATATGAAAATGAGAAGTAAGCAAAAAAGCGTCGAAAAGAATGCTTTTTTAAACATTATTAAGCAGTGTTGTAATATAATTTTTCCGTTACTTTCATATCCATATGTTACAAGAATACTGGGAGAAGAGTCACTTGGAAAATTTAGTTTTGTAGATTCTATTGTCTCATATTTTATGATTCTTGCAACGTTAGGAATTCCGACGTATGCAGTTAGAGAAGGGGCACGCATTAGGGATGATAATGATAAGATAGAACAATTTTCTTCGGAAATTTTTTCAATTAATATCATTACTACTTTGCTTTCGTGTTTTTTGATGGGTGGGGTAATTCTTTTACAGCCGAGATTGCAACAAGAGACAGTACTTTTTTTAATCTTGGGAATTAATATTATCACTTATACGCTAAGTCGAGATTGGATTAATAATGTTTTTGAAGATTTTTATTATATTACAATTCGATATATAGTATTTCAAATCATATCGTTAGTTTTGATTTTTGCTACCGTTCATTGTTCTGAGGATTATATCAAATATACTTTCATTATGATGATTTCAAATTCAGGTGCATATTTATCAAGTATTTTTTATACAATGAAAAAGGTTCGGTTAAAAGTTACAATCAAATTAAATTTGAAAAAACATTTGAAACCTATCTTATTATTATTTTGCTCAACATTAGCAATACAAATATATGTTAAGTCTGATATTACAGTTTTAGGTTACCTAAGAACTAATTCTGAGGTAGGAATATATACAGCTGCTTCTAAGGTTTATACAATAATAAAAGCACTTTTAAATGCAATTATTATGGTTTCTATCCCACGCTTGTCATATTATTTGGGAAAAAAAGACTACGATTCATATAATAGTTTATTAAAAGGATTAAAAGAATGTTTGATTACTTTTATAATACCTAGTATTGTTGGGGTGTTTTGTATGAGCAAAGAAATTATTATTCTTGTTGGTGGAGAAAAGTATAAATCTGGATCTTTACCGCTTTCTATACTATGTTTGGCAATGATATTTGCGGTAATGGGATGTTATTATGCGCAAGGAATATTGATTGTAAACAGAGATGAAAGAACATTTACTGTAGCAACAATCTTGTCTGCAATATTAAATATAGTATTGAATATTTGTTTAATTCCTACTTTGGGAATGTGCGGAGCAGCGATAACAACTGTATTTGCGGAAGTGTTAATTTGTATAATTTGTGGAGTTAAATCGCTAAAATATTATGATTATAAAAAACCGATAGTTTTTTTTTCTGTGTGTATAGGAAGTATAGGAATTATTTGTATATGTTTTTATATGAAACGTATTATTGAAAATCTATTATTAAGAGTTATATTAGCAATTACAATTTCTGTGATTTATTATATTGCGGTGATTTTTATTTTTAAGAATCCTTGCGTTAAAACTATAATTAAATTTATTAAAAAATAGGAGGCATATTTTATGAAAACTGTCGCTTTAATTCCGATTAAGCTTGGATCAAAAAGAGTACCTGGAAAGAATATAAAACCTTTCTTTGATGGAACTCCATTAATGCATTTTATCCAAAAAACTTGCCTTTCTGCGAGAAATATTGATGAGGTGTATATATATTGTTCTGATGATGCAGTTCAGAAATATATACTTCCAGGGGTCAAGTATTTAAAACGACCGGAATATTTGGATGGAGATAATATTAATGCAAATGATTTTATAAGAGAGTTTATGAAGACCGTAAACGCGGATATTTATGTAAATGCACACACAACATCACCATTTGCTAAGGTTGAGACAATTGAAGAATGTGTTGACAAAGTTGCTAGTGGTGAATATGATTCGGCATTTTGTGCGGAAGCATTGAGAACATTTATGTGGGAAAATGGAAAACCAATCAATTTTGATCCAGATCATTTTCCAAGAACACAAGATCTTCCACTTGTTTATGGTGAGACATCTATTGCCTATGTATTTACGAGAGAATCATTTTTAAAACATAATCGAAGATTGGGAGCGCATCCTTTTATTAAGGAAGTGGATAAAATAGAAGCAATGGACATTGATTATCCAGAAGATTTTGAGATTTGTAATGCTATTTATAAGGAGATGTTAAAAAATGGGTGTACAGATAACTGATTGCACAATTCGTGATGGTGGATATCTTTTAAATAAAAATTCAAAGCCGGATTTTATTAAAGGCATTATGAAAGGATTAGTTGATGCTGGTATTGACTATGTAGAGACTGGCTTTTTGCAGAAAAATATTACGGGAGAAACATTAGTATATGCTGATTCTAATGATGTAATAAAATATTTGCCAGAGGATAGAAAGAGAACAGAATTTTTAGGATTTTGTGATAACAGTAGATATTCTCTGGAAAATCTTGATACATATACGGGAAAATCGTTTAAATGGTTAAGAATATCTTTTGCCCAACATGAAATAGATCAAGCCATTGAATTTTGCATGGGTGCAAAGAAAAAAGGATATTTAATCCAATTTAATCCAATGGATTCTATTAGTTACACTGATGAAAAAAGAAGAGTATTAATTGAGAAAGTTAATAAAGTTAAACCTGCTTCTTTTTCAATAGTTGATACATTTGGAGCTATGGATATGAAGAACCTTGTTCGTATTTTTAGACAGGTAGATAGCCTTTTAGATAATGAGATAAAAATAGGACTTCATTCACATGATAATTTGGGCTTATCATGTGCTCTTGCAGAAAGAATGATAGAATTATCAGAAGAATGCAATCGAGACATAATAGTAGATGGTTCATTATTTGGAATGGGAAGAGGTGCCGGAAATGCTAAAACAGAACTTTTGGCTGATTATATAAATAAGAATTGCGGTGGAAATTACAATATTCAAAAATTATTAGAGACAATAGATAGATATATTACACCTTTATTGAAAGATATAAAATGGGGATATGATTTACCAATGTATATATGTGGAACAAAACACTCTCATGTTGATAATGTATATCACCTTGAAAATGAGTATAGATGTACAGCAAATGAAATGTATGATGTTATAGAAAAACTGACTGTACAGCAGAGAACACGATATGGGATAGGATATTCTAAAACAGATTTTTCAGTTTTGGATAAGGCATATAGTGAGTATAAGAAAGTCTAGCGGTGATATGTAAAAAGAAAAACGAATAAAATCGATGTTTTTATCAAGACAAAAAATAGTCTCTAAATCTAAACAATTTTAATTTTTTTAATGCTGGGCTTGGAACATCATCGTGGTTCAAAATTAATGAGTTTCCGGTGCTGTTATGTATAAGTGGTAGCTATTTTTTGTAGTCAAAAGACGAGCCGCAAGAATTTATGGGTGGTTAATGGGGGCATGCTTGTAGTGGGACTTGTTGATTTCTTTATATTTGTGAGGTGGTAGAAGTGGTTACTCACAAACTTCAACAAACAGCCAGTTGATTTGAAGTGAACTTCCATGTTATGAGGACGTACTTTCTGTGAAGTGCTTATCACTGATTTAACAGGGGAAAATAGAGCATAAATTTTATCGTGGAAATTATAGATTGTTTTATTATTAGAGAACAATGTAACTATAAACTTATTATACGAGGTGATATGTAAATGAATTGTTCAGAATATTTAGTTGATTTCCTTATACAAAAAGGTGTGACAGATGTATTTGGTTATTCTGGTGGGTATATTGTTCCATTTATGGACGCATTATATGCAAGAAAAGACAAAATAAATATACATGTATGTTACAATGAACAAGGATGTGCTTATGCTGCAGATGGATTTGCAAGAGCAAGTGGAAAAATAGGTGTATATTTTACTACGTCTGGTCCAGGCGCTGTAAATGCATTTGGCGGATTAGCAGATTGTTGGTTTGATGGTGTTCCGCTTATGGGAATTAGTGGAAATGTACCGACTAATGAGCAACGAGGATATTCTGGAGTTAGGCAAAATGGTTTCCAGGAAATGGAGATTGTGTCTATGACAAAGCATATAACAAAGTATTCAGTTTCTCCTAATAGTGCAGAAACTTTTCCTGACATAGTTTCTAGAGCGTATAATTTAGCGACTACAGGAAGAAAGGGAGGGGTATTAATTGATTTTCCATTTGACATCCAAAAAGCCAGTATTGATAATCGGTAATGGTGCAAGATCAGCTGATATATCTGAGCTAATTTATAAATTTATCGAAAAAAACAATATACCTGTATTAACTACTATGAATACAGTTGATATGGTACAGGATAAATATAGAATAGGTTTTATAGGAACATATGGTAACAGAGTGTCTAATATGATACTTAATGAATGTGATTTAGTGATTTCTGTCGGGGCAAGATTAGGATTAAGACAGATAGGTCATATTAAAGAATTATTTGCTCCAAAAGCGAAACTTATTAGATGCGATGTAGATCAATATGAGTTGGGACGTAAAATAAAAGAGGATGAGGAGCAGTACAATTTCGATGCTAAATACTTTATGGAGCAACTTATGCAGGAAGATATACCAAAATATACAGAATGGTATGAAGATTGCCATAAGGTGAAAGAATTATTGGAAGAATATGACGATACGGATGGAAATCGACTTATGAAAAAGATATCAAGTCTTTTGCCGAAAAATCCAGTGGTGACAGTTGATATAGGACAGACTGTTTGTTGGGCTGCGCAGTCTTTAAATTTAAAAGGCACTGCAGGAAGAATTATTATTGGTGGAAGCTACGGCGCAATGGGGGTAGGTTTACCATATGCAATTGGCGCATCAATAAGTATGAAAAAGGCTGTTACGTATTGTATAACAGGCGATGGTGGTTTGCAAATGAATATACAGGAATTAGAAACTGTACGTCGCGAACAATTACCAATAAAGATATTAGTAGTGAATAATAGGGAATTGGGAAAAATAACTGAAATTCAGCATGGTTCATATGAAAATCGATATTGTATAACAAATGAAGAAAGTGGTTATACGGTACCTGATTTTGAGAAAGTCGCAATAGCTTATGGAATAAAAGCTGCAACTTTAATGTCATATCATGATCTGGATAAGTATATTGAATGGTTAAATGATAGTGAGCCATGTTTATTGAATATAAACTTGCCTTCTTTAACATATTTGATACCTAAAATAAAATGGGAGACATGTACCATTAAACCTGATTTGGATATTGAAACATTAAAGAAAGTCCAGAAATTGATTGGTGCATAATTAGTTGAGATGATTAAGTACTTGATAATGGATGTAGATGGTTCTCTTACTGATGGGAAAATTTATATGGGACCACAAGGAGAAGCTTTTAAGGCGTTTTCGATTAAAGATGGATATGTAATTAATTATATTTTAAAACCGGCACAGATAATTCCGATAATTCTTACAGCTCGAAATAGTGTAATTGTGCAGAATAGATGTAATGAGCTTGGAATAACTGAAGTATACCAAGGAAAGTTAGATAAGTTAGATGCATTAAAAGAAATAATCGGAGAAGATAGTTTTAAACGATGTGCATATTTCGGTGATGATATTTTAGATTTGAAATGCATGAAGCCAATAAAAAATGCAGGGGGAGTTGTAGGATGTCCGTCCGATGCAGTTCAAGAAATTAAGGCAATAGCAGACTATGTTTGTATAAATAAAGGTGGCGAAGGGGCATTTAGAGAGTTTTCGGAGTGGCTTGTTATGCCTTGGAGAGATGAAAAAAAGGTTCAGGAAAATATAGACAAAGCGTTAAATTTTTTAAAGAATTTGGAAGTTCATCAAGAGGATGTAAATAAGAAAATTAAAGTAAACGATGACTTTTATTATACCATACAAACATACGAAACACAAAATGTAGAACAATGTAAACTGGAATCTCATAGGGAATATATTGACATACAGATTATGATTGAAGGAGAAGAGTTAATGCAGATAGCAGATACTTCTCGTTTGAATTTACAAGAAGAATATGATAGAGATAAAGATGTTATGTTTTGGAAAATTCCAAATCAAATGATGGAGTTAACATTGAAACGAGGAGATTATATTGTTTTATATCCAGAGAATGCTCATAGAGGGGCAATTAAATATAGAGATTCTACGTCTGTTTTAAAAATAGTTGGAAAAATTAAATATCGCTGATTGTCTCTCCCCCTCCCTGCGATAATATTATTTTCAGCCCTCCCTGAATTTTTAAGGAAATTGAAGACACTGTATGACAACTTATGTTCATCCAGAATTATTGTTGGAACAGATGTGCAGAATGCAAGACTTGTAAAAGCTGCAAATACTTTTGCAGGACTTTTGCAGGAGGGGGCTATTAAGGAAAATATTGATACTTTGATCATGGGATTTACAGAGGCTGAGGCTGTGAAACTGTTTGCGAATACATATCTGGCTTTGCGTGTGTCTTATTTTAATGAACTGGATACTTATGCAGAGATGAAAGGTTTGAATACGCAGCAGATTATCAATGGCGTATGTCTGGATCCGCGTATTGGTTCCCATTATAATAATCCGTCTTTTGGATATGGTGGATATTGCCTGCCGAAGGATACGAAACAGCTTCTGGCTAATTATGCGGATGTACCTCAGAACATGATGTCTGCAATTGTGGAGTCGAACAGAACACGTAAGGATTATATTGCAGAGCGTGTGCTGGAAATGACAGGGGCTTATGAGGCGAATGATGATTATGATGTAAGTAAAGAGAAGGAAGTTGTGGTTGGTGTTTATCGTCTGACGATGAAATCAAATTCTGATAATTTCCGCCAGTCTTCTATCCAGGGGGTTATGAAGCGTATTAAGGCGAAAGGTGCAACAGTGGTTATTTATGAGCCGACACTGGAGGATGGAAGTACGTTCTTTGGAAGTAGAGTGGTGAATGATCTGGAGAAGTTTAAAGAGCTGAGTCAGGCTATTATTGCGAACAGGTATGATTGCTGTCTGGATGATGTGAAGGAGAAGGTGTATACGAGAGACATTTTTAAAAGAGATTAAAATTATTCGGTTCACTTTTATTTGCCATACACAAGAATGATATACAATGCGGATGAATTAAGGGGAATAGAATGGATATTTACCAGATATGGACAACGTATAATAAAAAGTGGTCAAGATATGAGATATTGGTATTTAGTATAGTGCTCCTTTTGACAGTCATTATCGTAATTGGATGTGTGTGCAGAAAAAAGATTAACCTGATTCAGGCAGTAGCTGTTGTAACAATGGTGATATTTCTTGGAATTGTATTTGGCTCTACGGTATTTACCAGAACGAGTACGGTTCGTCAGTATGAGTTAATACTGTTTTGGTCATGGAAGGCTATTTGGAAATATAGAGATTGGACATTACTAAAGGAAAATCTTCTGAACTGTATATTGTTGTTTCCGGCCGGAGTATTATTACCAATAATTGCAAATCATAAAGTGAAGTGGTATCGGGCGTTATTGTTTGGAGTTTTGGTATCAGCAGTAATAGAGACCAGTCAGTTGATATTTATGCGTGGATTATTTGAGTGGGATGATATGATTCATAATGGACTGGGGTGTATGATGGGGAGTTTGATAATCAATTTTTTGATGACTCTGGAGAAAGAACATTAATGAATACGGTTCAGCAAATGTGATTTTAAATTTTCTTAAAAGTCTGGTTCAGTGCGGAAATAAATGGTTTTAAGGGAAACATGGGATAGGAGAATTCGACCAGGGTAGGGCTGTATTCTCCTTATAAAATGTGAACTTCCAGTAATTTTTCCACCTAAAGAAAAAAGAACGAAATAAAATCATA
>ERZ791932.82-NODE-82-length-63619-cov-11.397772_pt1 | contig 63619 bp, 71 predicted proteins | sample MGYA00510126_ERZ791932 | MGnify/ENA primary metagenome ERZ791932 (study PRJEB30046, sample SAMN00993244) | human gut metagenome | study: EMG produced TPA metagenomics assembly of the A metagenome-wide association study of gut microbiota in type 2... | reverse complement strand
GGCCAACGTCGTTGAAGCGCTGAACAAGGCGCGGAGCATGGAACTACATGCGATTCATCAATACATGAACCAGCATTACAACCTGGACGACATGGACTATGGCGAACTGGCCGCGAATATGAAACTCATCGCCATCGATGAAATGCGCCACTGCGAAATGTTCGCCGAGCGCATCAAAGAACTCGGCGGCGAGCCTACTTCCGAAGTTGCCGGGAAGGTGGTCAAGGGGCAGGAAGTCAAAGCGATTTACAGCAGCGACAGCGACAGTGAAGACGACACCATCTTCGTGTACAACGAGCTTCGCAAAGTCTGTGTGGACAACGGCGATATCCTGACCGCCAAACTGTTTGAAACGATCATCGGCGAAGAGCAGATTCACTTGAATTATTTCGATAACATCAGCGATCACATCGAAACCCTCGGCGATACCTTCCTCTCCAAGATCGCCGGTACGCCGTCTTCGACCGGCGGGACCACCAAGGGCTTTGCCATCGCTCCCGCAGCCGCGAACTAGAGCGGATACACTTGAAAAGTTAGAGACACCGGGAAAGGGGGCTTTCTTCAGCAAAGTCCCTTTCCCCAAAACTGTCAGCGCGGCTGGCGTCCCTCCCTTTCCAAAGACTTTCGACGTTATCGAATCTGTGCTCGCAGGCTTTTCCGGCACAGATTGCCTTCCATGCCGGCCTGGGAACGAATGCCGTCCGTTGGAGTGGCTTCTTGTGCATTCCGCGCGAAAAAACGGTTTCGCATCCGGCTGCGCCGCGTGTGGAACCGCTTTTTGTCTTGATACCGTCCGTGCTTTTTCGGCAAGAGGGGCTATCTTCCTTCGGTGAAGTGATACTATCTAATTATTTTAACATGTAACGAATATCCTGCACCAAACAGCTTGGTGCAGACGGCAAAAAGCGTCTTCCCAACGCCTCAAAAAAGTGAGCATCGGTATGCTGTGTGAATCGAAACTCCCCCTCTCGGTTCGCGCCGTGATATGCCTCCATCAGAGCACACCACCGGTAGGGAAATTTTTTTGTTTAGACGGTGTGCTTCACTCGATCCATGACCTCAGCTCGCTTCGCGTCATTGAAACGCTCCACCGTGCCGACAAGGTACCCGGTGATGCGCCGGATACGCTCGAACTTCACACCCTCGCCTGCCTTCCCGCCTTCAACGCGGAATCCGTTCCACGTCCTGCCTGATTCGCATTCCCCAATCCTGCTCATTCCTGCCTCCTCAACTCCGGCGGCGACTGCCTCCCCGTCCTCTCACTCTGATACCTGCGTTTGCAACGCTCCCTCGGCATCGTAACTATGCGGTACGGGGGCGCATACGTTGGCCGGTTCCGCAGGCCACGGGCAAACGGGATCGTCCGGCCCCTCCCATGGGAAGCCCGGCTGTTGCGGCAAATCGCGGAGCGCCTGCCTGTACGCCAGCCAGTTCAGATATCCGGCGTCCGTGAGCGTCGTTTCCCCGCAGCTGGCGAGCTGGTCGCGGTGGCGTTCGACGAGCCATGCACAGGCCGCCAACCTTGCGTCCCGTTCGGCGCGCACACGTTCGGAGCGGGCCTCCGTGCCATTGTACTCGGCAAGCCGGACCGCTTCGGCTGCTTCGGCTTCTGCATCAAGGCGTTTCCGTTCACGCTCGAAAGCCCGGATGCCGGGAAGCACATACTCCCGGTACGTATCGCCTACGTCGTCGCCCTCCGCCATAAATTCAAGGTTGGGGCGGCCGTCGTCGAACTCCACATGCCCCACGCCGTTCCGCCACTGAACGGCGCGCACGGCGTGGGGATATGCGTATGCGGCCTCCAGCGCTTCGCCGTCCACGATGACAAGCCCGTCAGCCACAATGATGGATACGGATTCAGGCATGGCTTGCCTCCACGGGCTGTATGGCGGCGGTATGCTCAGGTTGGATCAATGCGGGATCGCCGTACGCCAGCCCGATGAGCTGTCTGCGGGTGGCTTCGCATTCCCGGAGGTTTTCAACGCGGCCCGCCGAAACCTCGGCGCCCACCTTGTTCACTTCTCCGGCCACGAGGCCAAGGGCATTGGCGTTTTCAAGCAGGAGCATGGGCGTCAGCACAAGGGCGCATCCCTCCATATTGGCATCCGTCACGCCGCCTTTGCCGCTGTAGCTCATCCACAGTTCGCACCCGCCTTTCTTGTTGTGTTGCGGGCAGTCCTCAAAATTCCTGTACGGGCATCCGGCCATGTTTCCTCCTATGCCTTTTGCGCGACGATGAAGTCGATGTATTTGACGTTGAGATTCAGAGCATGGGAATGTGAAATGCCGGAGAAGCCGTGCGTGTGCGCACCGCTCCCTCCCGCTTCCGCGCATGTCATTGTACCGCGATTCGGCCCCGTCCCCGCGTACAGGAGCGAACTGAAATCCCCGCCGGATTCACGCCGCACGTAGTGCGTCACCGAGTGCTTGTGTTTCGGCATTTGCGCCGCGGTCAGAGTGGTGGCCCCGACGCTTCCGCCCCCCGCCGTGGCGGTCGTGGCCCTGCCCGAAGCGAAAGCCGTGGAGAAAGCCAGCCCCGCCGTATAGTTCGTGACGTTTCCGGTCACGAGCCGCAGGGCAGCGTTGTTATACTCCGCCGCGGTGATTTTCGTCCATCCTGTGGGTGCGTTCGTTTGCTGGAAAAGCATCCGGGTGCCGGAAGGGATTTCGACGCGGCGTTCGACGGATACGGTGCCGTCGCTTGAGATCTGAAGGCCGTCGCCAATCTGCTGTGCGGTGATGAGAAGATTATACCCGGTAAAGCCTCCTCCCTCCCCGGTATAAACGGAACTGATGGCGGCGCGGGGGTGGGTGGAGCGTCCGTTTGCCAGCAGCAGGGACGATCTGTATTGGGAAGATCCCAAGATTATTTCAGCAAAAGGGCCGATAAAGGGCGCGTTCGTGGAACCTGCGGCCGGAGCGGTGTACATCCCCGGTTTTTCGTTGAGCATTCCCGTTGAGAAATTGTGCGCGGCCTGATTGCTGGAATTCCCAATCTGCCCCCGTGCGCTCGCCAGATCCCCCGTGTCGCCGCCGATGGCCAAGTCCGTCGCATACCCGTTGATGATGTTCCCGTAGCCGTAGACGCCGGCAGCCGTACCGGGGAACAGCAAGTGGTTGTTCTGGTTACCGTCGGTGAGCAACGCATTGGTGAGGTTGAACCGTTTTCCCGTAACGCGTCCGGCATTGGTGAAACTGGTCGCCGTGATGGCCGAGCCTATGTTGACCTCGCTGTACTCCGCAACATGAAGAAACGCCGAAGAATAGGAGACGGCTTCGAGGACATCGAAGGTGGCCCCGTTGAGGATGTCCAGAAGGCCATGCCGATATACGTAGAAATAGCTTGATGTTTGAACCGACTGCGCCTTGATTCCCGTAACGGCGTTCCCATCAAGAAGTATTCTTCCACTGTATCGCGGTCGCACTGCTCCGACTTTATTATAGTATTGTACATAGGTGCAGGCACCGTAGGAGGAATCGAGCATGTCGGCTTCGATGTTGCGCACATAGGCCAGCAGGGAGCGCGAAAAGGCTATGGTTGCGAACTTCGGCATATCCGCGGGAGCGGTGGCTGAGTTGGCTGCGGCAAACGAGGTGAGTACCACGGGTGCGCCGGAAGAGTAGAAACCGTACAGCGTGATGTTCCCCCACTCGCCGGGTCCGAAGTGCAGATAAAAGATTTTAGCAATCCCCGGCTTTATCATAAGCATTTTATAAGCGGCCATGCCAACGGACAGCACAGGCTTATCAGAGGTATACCCGCTGTTTGTATCCGAACCGTTCTTGGCAACATAAATATGCACGTCGCTGTTCAAAAAGCCGGAGACGGGAAGCCATCCACCCCATGTCGCACCGTTATCGTAACTTGAACGGGACATCTCAAATTTATATGAGTTGCCCGCTGAAGAGCACCGCTGCGTGATGTTGTTGTCTCCCCAATAGATGACGTCCAACAGCATATCCCCGGCAATGGGGAAGTTCAGGGCGGTCGTCGCCTTGTAAACGTTGTAGCGCCCCTGCTTGAGGATCGTGTTCGCGTCCACGGAGGTCAGGCTTTTTGCCCTTCCGAGCTGTCCCACCTCACTGGCCTTGGTGCCGGAAGCGTCGATGATGACGTCGGTGACGAACCCGTCCGTGCGTCCAGTGCCGCCGCGCGCCGTTGAAAGCGTGCCTTTGGTGATATTGGCCGCGTTGTCCGCGCCGAGGTTGGCGCGGGCTGCCGCCGTCGTGGTCGCCCCTGTACCGCCTTTCGCCAGTGGCACGGTATATCCGTCCCTCAACGCTGAGGCTTCGGAGGCCGTAGACGCGTTTCCGGTGATGTCGCCGGGGAGTTTTCCGCTGGCGTCGCGCACGGGGATGGTGTTCGCGGTGGTCCCGGTCGCCGCGTGTTTTCCGTCCACGGTATCCACGTCGTGCATGAGCTTGCCCACCGTTGCCCACGCATTCGAGGCGTATTTCTGTATCTGCACGCCGCCCGTTACGGATGCGATGCGCTTCACGTTGGCGGGGATGCCGGTGATCCCGGTGAAGTCCATCTTCGCCAGTGCGTCGAGCATCGTTTTGATGGCGGGCACGTCGCTGGCGATCTTGTTGGCGAGCGCGACCGCTCCGCTCCATGAAATAGCCATGAGCCTTCTCCTTGTTTATACGCCGTATGCGGCCCAATCCACCGTACCGGCGGCGCGGTTGCCGTTCTTGTCCTTGACGAAGATGCGGAAGCCCTTGGGGGAATCCACGTCTTCAAATACTGTAAAGGCGGTGAGGTTCTGGTCATTGACCACATTGGGCTTGGGCAGGCTTTCGACGTCGACGAAGCCCACGTTGAAAGGCACCCATTTGCCCGTGAGCATGGGCGTTGCCGATTCGGAGGTCCACCCGGCCCCGTTGTCCGTGGCCTTGACCTCGACCCGCCCGAAGTCCGATTTCCGTTTCACGTCCAGCGAGTAGTTGATGTTCGAGATCGCCGCCATGCCGCCCGTGGCCGTGATGGTGTACCGGACATAGCGGAACTGCGTGGCGAAGACGACCGTGGCGTTGTCCGAAATGGTCCGCCATGTGGCGTTGTTCTGGCTCACCTCGATCTTGCAGGCAAAGGCTGGATTGCCGCTCAACGTGTGGGAGGAGATGGTGACCGTAATCTTGGTGGAGGGCACGAGCTTGCCCACGTCCACGGTTTCGACGTACTGCCCGATGCCGCCGGCCAGCAAAGACGCGGGCATCCTGACCCAAAGCTGCGAGTAGCGCTGCACTGTGAGCGCGGGGATGGCCCCCGTGCTGTATTTTGACACCAGCCCCACGGCCCCGTACCAGTTTGAATGTTTGGGCTGTCCGTCCAAGAGTGTGTAGGAAGACGACGAGATCGCCAGCCCATACGGATATGAGGTCCCAACCTTGGCCACGGCCTCGAATCCGTCCACGGCGTCGGTCGCAGTACCCACATTGCCGTAGTACGCCGTGGCCGGATTGTCCGTCTGCTTCCAGCGCGCATAGACCGATGCATTGCCGCCCATCGGCCCGGTGGCGTCGGACTGGAACATGAGGAACTCGAATGTCCCGTCCGCCTGCCGGAAAGATTCTCCGGCATCCCTGAGCATCCAGAGCTGCGAGAACAGCGTGCCGTCGGCGTTGGCATACTTCCATGCCCGCTCCTTGTCCGGGAACAGCGTCATGCCGTCCGCGCCCACATCCTGATAATAGATGCGGCCCCAGAGCGCGCCGTCATAGGACGCCAGAGGCAGCCCGAACGCGGGTTCCAGCCATGTCAGGTATTTTGCGGCATTCTTGTCCTGCCACGATTCCACGGCCCTGCCGGCGAGCAGCCCGGCCCGGGCGACGTTTTCGGTCCATGTCTCGTCGGGCACGGGGCCGATCATACTGCCGCGCCCATCCAGCACGAAGTTGGCCTTGACGCCGTTAAAGAGCGAATCCTTGTTGTGGTAGAACACGAAGTCCGGCGGCTGGCTGACGGCCATCTTGATGGTGGACAATGCGCCCCGGTTCCCGCCCGCGTCCACGGGGGTGACGCCGTAGACATATTCCCTGGACACCGTTTCAAAGGACGAGGCGAACTGCGCGTCGATCCGGCCTATCTCCATCTCGTAGCCGTCCCCGTCGATTTCGGAGAAGACATACTCGCGGATAGGGAAAAAGACCGTGTCCGGCGCGGTCCAGTACAGCATGACGTTGTTGTCCACGGTGGCGCAGTTCACGAACGCCACCTTGCCCGGCGCGACAACGGTGAAGTCGCAGTCGCCCCAGCCCGAGACATTGCCCGCGCTGTCCACGGCCCGGACCATGAAATAATGGACGCCCGTGGAGACGGCGGGAACCGTCAGGCAGTCGACGTCCAGCCGCCCATAGTCCTCCTCATGCGTCTCGATGACCCCGTCATCCCGGGCCTCTTCCCACTGGCGCACCAAGTCCCACGCCACGATGGGGAGCTGGTGCCCCGTCGCGGTCCAGCGCACGGTAATCCCGGCCCCGTCCAGCGCCGCCGTCACCTGCGGCGGTTCGGGCCTGTCCACGGAGATGGAGGCTTCCCCCCATTCCCCGAGGTTCCCCGCCGCGTCCACGGCGCGGACACGGTAGCCGTGCGTCCCCGCCGCCGGGCAGGGGAAACGATAATATGTGGTCTTTGCGGAGCCGACCCGCTCGCCCTGCACGGTCACGATCTCGTAGCGGTCGATGGGGAATGACGACGCGACCAGCGGCCATGAGATCACGAGGTCGGCCCCGTCGACCCTGATGGAAGGCGCGGCCCTGCCCACGCCGCCAAGCTCGACGGAAGCGTAGATCGTGCTGGACGCAAGCCCCACGGTATCCACGGCCCGCACGCCGAACAGGTACGTTCCCGCCGGGCGGGGCGGCACGGCCTGCGAGGTGACGAGGGACGTGTACGTCTCCCCGGCCCACGGGTCGGTGATCACATAGTGCCGGACGGGCCACGACGCCGCGCAGTCCTGCCACGCGAGGTACAGGCCGTCCGTGCGGACTTCGGCCTTGATGACCGGGTTCTCCGGGGCCGTGACGGACAATGTGGCCTGCCCGGTGCCGGACTCGATGCCGTACACGTCCACGGCGACCACCTGCACGGTGACGCCGCCCGCCGCCTTCGGCGCGGGGAGGCTGGCGGACGTGCCCGTGCTCGTGCCGCTCATAGCCCCGCTGATCACATAATGCCGGATGGGGCAGACGGTGGCGCAGTCCTGCCAGACCACCGTGACCGTGCCGTCCCCGGCGTTGAGCGCGAGCTTGATTTCAGGCGTCTTCGGCGGAGTGATGGCTACTTCCACGGTTTCGGACACCTCCCCGGCGTTGTTGAAGATGTCCACGGCCTGTACGGTCACGGCGTCGCCCGCCGCGAACGATTGGGGCACGGGGATGATCGCTGTGGCCGTCTGGGAGATGACGGTGACGCCGCCGAGGGTGACGATATACCGCGCCACGGGCCACGTCCGGGCCGCGTCCCGCCACGAGACGGCGATGCCTTCGGTTTGCAGGGACGCGGACGTGATGGCGGGGCGCGCCGGGCCGTTGATCGTGACGCTTCCCTGCGTCGGCGTCTCGGAGACGAGCCCGAGGGTGTCCACGGCCACCACGGAGGCGTGGACGGCTCCGGTAATGTTGTAGGGCGGGATGGCCAGCGACGTGCCGGACGTGCGCCCGGACAGATCCCCGGACACGACATAATGCGACACGTCCAGCGTATCCACGGCGTCCCACGACACGAGGACACCGAGGGGGGAGGCGATGGACAGCCTCACGTTGGCAACGTCAGGCGGCGGGAGGGTGCGCCCGATGACCTTGTGCGAGGCGTCCAGCGTCGCCCATTGCCCCGTGACGCCCAGCCCCGTCAGGTAACGGCCCTGCACCTTGTACACATCGCCCTCGGCCACGTTGTCGAAGTACACGTCACCGCTGCCGATGGGTACCGAATCGGACAGGCGCGGCTCGTCATCGTCCGCGCCGAGGTGGATGATGCGGAACTGGACGTACTCGACCTGACGCTCAAGGCCGTCCGGGTTCTTCCAGCCCACGCCGATGCGCGGGCGCAGGGAGCCGTTGTCCCACGCGAGGGCGCGCTCGTCGGAGTAAACGTTTCCGAGCGGCACGGACGCGATGACCACGGACGGCAAAAGCTGCGGCTCGGAAATGTCCGAGTCGTAGGCCGGGATCGCCCCGTCGTCCACGTCATAGATTTCCGGGCTGTAGTCGCAGACCGTGATCTTCGCCGTGCCCCCGGCCTCCGGCACGATGCCCTCGACGAGGCATTCATGGCTTTCCCGATCCCGGTAGCCGAACTGGTACAGATCGTCCACGGCGGGCAGGACGCCCGAAAGCGGCACGGCGAACGTCACCGAGTCAGTCTCCACGGATTCCGCCACGGAGGCGATGTCGGCCTTGAGCGTCTGCCCGCGCCGGGACGCCAGCCGGAACCGTATGCTGTACTCCTGCCCCGCCGTGAGCGTCACGGTTTCGGAGAGACGCACCCCGGCCAGCTTCCCGCCGTCCTTGACCAGCCCGGCGACCCACCCGGAGCCGAGGCCCCATTTCACAAACGAGTTGGTCACGCGGACGAGATCCCCGTAGGTGACGATCAGGTGCTCCATGCTGGCCGTGAACGAGAGCCGCTCCCCGCGCAGGACGGCCCATGCCAAGGCCCACCGGACGGCGCGCCGCACGTTTTGCGGCTCGGTGACGCCCTCGAAATACTCCGTCCCCCAGTTCTCGTAGCGGGTCGCGTTGGCCGCGCCGTAGCCGTCGGCGTAGACGGTAAGGGTGTCCTGCTCGAACCCCTTCTCCTTGTTTATGAACGTGGCCCGCACCGCGTGCGGGACGTTCGGCAGCGTCTTGCTCCACTCGAAGGACCATGCGTTGTGCTCCGAAAAGCTGTCCACGACCTCGGTGCGCGGCTCGTCGATAAGCACGCTCCACAACCCGTCGGACAGGATCGGCTTTGCCCGCCCCGCCGCGCAGATTTCCGTCAGCAGGTCGTAGACGCTCATGGCCGAATCGCCGCCCACGACCTTAAAATAGGTGAAGCCCTGCGCCCGGCAGTAGCTGTGCCACCGCTCCAGTTTGGCGATGTCCAGCCGCGCGTCGGGCACGCGGTGGGCCTGCGGCATGGCCGGGCCTTGCAATACGTGGCGGAACAGCGACGCGGGATTGTTCGAGACGCGCGCCACCCATGTCTTCGTCCTGTGATCGTAGTCCGGCACCACGCTTTTGACCGTGGCGTTGACGTCGTCCATCGTCCCGTTGAGCTGATCCGTGGCCTGCACCCGCAGTTCCAGCCATGCCAGCGGCTTCCGGGGGTTGAAGGGCCTGCCCCACGTGTACGTCCGCACCCCCTGCCAGATGCAGGTCAGGCCGCGCGTGCTCTTCCAGCCCGCCGCGTCGTCATCGTCGCTCGACGTCAGGCGCACCTCGAACTCGTACTGGCCGCGGGGCAGGTTGAAGGTGAGCTGCCGCGTGAAGGCCGAGCGGGTATTGTTGCGGGTCAAGGAAAACGTCTCGGCCCCGGCGCTCAGGCGCGTGCCCGGCGTGAAGGCCACGGACAGCCCGGATCCGGACGGCGCGCAGCCCTCGACGCTCACCGTGTCGCGCCTGTCCTGCACCTCGACGATGGCGTCCCCCTTCACGCAGACGTAGGCGAGCAGCTCCTCGTTCTCCCCGATGGGGGCCAGCCGCCCGACATACGATATGTCGTCCCACCGCCACTTGTTCCGGCGCATGAGCGCCAGCAGCCGCTCGGTCGGCTCCCCGGCCTTGCGGTCCGTGGCCGTGCCCGCCCGCTTGACGATGCGGCAGGTCCGGTCGAGCGAAAACGTGTACCAGCGGTACAGCTCGATCTCCACGGTTTCGGCCCGCAGCTTCTTCGGCACGCCGTAGGTGGCCAGCCACCAGTCTTCGGGGTCGAGGTTGCCGTCCTCGTCATAGACCAGCGAGGCGTCGATGGCCGGGGAACAGGGCTCCAGCGTGAACGTGGCCGCGTTGACGCGCTTGTGGGCTTCGGTGAAGTTCCCGTTGGGCAGCAGGCGGTAGCGCACCTGAAACGTGGTCGTGGTGTCCATCTTCTTCCCGGCGGACGAACGCCCCCACAGGCCGGAAGGCCAGTAGAACATGAGCTGCGCCTGATCGACGTCGTCGCCCGTCTGGAAGGTGTTGCGGGCGCCGCGTTTCAGCGTGATGCCGAGCTGCTTCTCGTCAGCGTCGCGCGTGTACAGCTTCGGGGACTGGTCGCCGCCGTCGCCCCGGTACACGTTGAACTCCATATGCTGGTATTTCCCAAGCGGCGTATCCCCGTTGCGGATGTCGGAGATTTCCACCGGGCCGTACCCGGCGGTGTACGCGGCGCGCAGGTAGTTGAGCTTTTCCGTGGCCCGCTCGGTGTACGGCTTGCCGAGGTAGTCCAGCGTCATGCGCCCGATGCCGAGCACCTGCGGGATGACCTGAAACGTGCGCAGGCTGTTTTGGCTGCCGGACAAAAAATTGACCTTGGAGCCCGCGCCGCCCATGTCCAGCCCCGGCATTTTCGCCGAGGTCGCCAGCAGCGCGCTCCCGAGCATGGACAGGCCGAGGCTCGCGGCGAACAGCAGGCCCGACCCCACGGAAGACGACACGCCCAGAAGCCCGGCCACGGCCGCCCCGCCCGAGCCGCCCGCCCACCACGTCAGCGCGGCGGCCGCGACGATGGCGACCATGCCGAGGATGGCCTTGCCGCCCTTGCCGGGCAGCACAGCGAACGTCACCACGTCGCCGGGGCGGGGGAACGTGGTCCCCCATGCCTCATACGGCACATAGCGCATGTTGAGGTAGGCGTGCCCGCGCCCGCGCATCCTTGCCGGAATCCGCATGGCGTCGCACTGTTCCCCGATGATCGCCGCAAGCGGTTGTCCCCCCGCCACCACACAATCCACGCGCGGCTTCAGGGGCGAGGGCCTGCCGATCACCCGTATGCCCTCCGCGACGCCGCGTCCCGCCGTCAGCCGCTCCCCGGCATAACGGTACACCCCGCAAACACGTTCTTTCCAGCGCCGGGACGTATACGTCTCAATGACGGCGTGCCCGCCCTCAAGCACATGCAGCATCCGGCCCGGAGTGGTCACGAGTCCCACATGGGACTCCACCCCCTCGATCCGCAGGCTCACCACGTCGCCGGGGCGGGGATCGCCCGTCGGCTCCCAGAACGCCTCCCGCGTCAGATCAAGCGCGGGCTCGATGGAGGCCCGATCCAGCGCGGACACGTCAACGACCGGGCCCGGCAGGGCGATGCCGAACCGCTCGCGGTAGACCAGACGCACCAGCCCCCAGCAGTCGGCCCCGGATCGCCCGCAGCCGCCGTCACGGAACGGCACCCCGATATAGTCATTCCACCATGCGTTCACAGCCATCTCCCCCATTCCCGATCCATGCGGCGCAGCCACCGCCCCAACAGCCGAAAGACAAGCCGTTTCATCAAAACATCCCCGGAAAGCGATCCGGCGTGTAGGAATCGCAAGGGTATCCCACCTCCGTCAGCATGTCCTGCGCCAGCGGCGCGGTCAGTGTGTCGCTGTCCTGCGAACCGGAAATGTCCCCGAGCGTGAAGCCGTCGCACTCCGTCTGCACCACGTCCGGGTCCGAGGTGTGGACTTGCAGCAGCCGCACGGACGCCCGCCCGCTGGCCGTCCGCAACAGCGAAATCAGGACGGAACTCATGCCCGAGATCGTAATGGCCGACGACGGGGCCTTGCCGCTCGCGTCTTCCGGGTTCGGCAGCTCGAACGGGAGGAACTGGTAGAAACGGCCCTTGTGGTACATCCCGTACACGGGCACGCCGTGCTCGTCCTCAACCGCGAAACCGTCCGCGTCCAGCATGTGCTCCACCGCCTGATTGCAGTAGCGCAGCGTGTCCGTATCGGGAAACGTCACCTCGATGAGCGAGACGAAATCGTCCGCGGCCTCGCGCTCCAGCGCGGACTTCACCGCATCGGCCGTCATTGTGGCCCGTCTGCTCACGGCAGCACCTCCAGCGTCAGGGATACTTCCCATGCCAGCGTCTGGCCGTGGGGCCGGATCGTGAAAAGGATGTCGTCGGATTCGGGCACAATCCGCATGCGGAACTGCCGGGAGGTGATCGGGTGCGTCCAGTCGAACGCCCGGATGCCCCCGGCAAGCCCGCTTTCGACGTCATTGACCCACGCCCCGAACGCCTCCGCCTCGGCGTAGCTGTCGAACAGGAGCGTGCCCGTGGTCACGTCGGAACGCTTCCCCGCCTTCCGGCGAACCAGCGCGGGGCCGGACGCGGGCTGGCTGCGCGAAAGGCGCGAACCCGTCGACTCGGAATAATTGCCCGCCAGCACGAGGCGCGGCAGATCCGGGGGCCATGCCATCGCCATATCAGCCCCCGCTCCGCATGACGGGCATCCGCGTACCCTGACGGCGAAGGGCAACGTTCAGCTCGCTCCCGTAGGTGTTCGCCTGCTGCGCCGCAATCCTGCCGAACGTCACCCGGATGTCCTCGCCGCCCGTGGCGTTCGCCGTCCGCGCCTCCTTCCCCTCGTAGCCATCCGGCGGCACAATGGCGATGTTGTTGACCACAGACGCGCCGCCCGCCCCAGCGATGGCCTTCATCTGCCCCGGTGTCAGCACGCTCTCGTCAGTGCGGATGATCGCCGCCCTTTCATAGGCGGGATTGATGAAGCCGGTATGATAACGCGGCGCGCCCTCAAAAAAGGAGGCAGGAACCCTGCGCGTGGGCGAAGGCTCCAAAGCCATCCCGCCGCCGTGCTTGACGATGGCGGCATAAGAACTCCCACGGGACATGAAGCCCTCAGCCCACGCCCCGGAAATGGGGTTGCCCGAAACCGATGCCGTGCCCCCGCTCGGTGCGGAAAAAAAGCCCACGGCGGTCTTGATCAGACCCGCCATCGCCATGCGCGCCGTGATCCTCGCCAAATCCTGAAGGATGGACCGCGTCATGTCCGAAAACGGCGCCGACGTCCGGCTGGTGAAGTCGAGAAGCCCCTCCGTCATGGCGTCCAGCGTCGACGTCGTGAAACCCTCCATCTGCATGGCCATGTTCGTGTACTCCCCAGTCCACTTCTTCAGCCCACGCGTGATGCCGTCCGCGTAGTCCCGGCTATTCTGGAGCTGCATCAGCTCCTTCCACTGCTCAATATACTTCTCATGTCCGGGGCCGAGGGATTCCGCGTAGATGCGGGCCTGTGCTTCGAGAAGCTGGTTCTGGTACTCAGTGGTTGCGTTGTAGTTCCCGGAAAGGTCGGCGAGTTTCTGGTAGAAGTCGGCGGCGGTCTGGAGGTTTTGAGAGGTTTTTTCCTCCTTCTTTTTCCTATCTTCGGTTTCCCAGCTTTTTCTGGTCGCCTGTTCAAATTTGTCTATAAGAGCTGTCGCCTTGGGAAGTTCCTCGCGCAACTCCGTAAGACGAGTTGTGAGTTTGTACTCTCTGAACTGCTCATCGGACAGCGACAGCCGATTCACCTCTATTTCCAGATCCGCCATCGCCCGGGCTGTCGCGTTGGCCTCTGTTTCGGCCTTTTTGCGCAGTTGTTCCGCCCGCTTCATGGTCTCTTCGGTAGCCTTTTTTCGCTGTTCTGCTTGGTGCGCGGCGGAAGCCCCCCGGAGTATCTGGTTCGATTCTAAAGATTCGTCTTGCCCGGCAAAGATGCGTTTGATCTCGTCCGTCGTTTTTCCAGCTTGTTTGAGGGCCTGCGCTTGCGCCGCCTGTAGATCCGTCAATCCTGCCGTGTACGTCTTGAAAGACAGGGATTCTAGGACGCCCTGTACCTTTTTGGGATCAAACGCCGCTGTGATTGCGGAACCGGCCTTTCCTGCGGCTGTCGCCACATCGCCCATAGCCCCGGCGACGGATACGGTTTCGCCACGCAAGGCACGCAGGACGGTTTCCGCAGCTGCGCCTTGACTTGCCAGATCAAGAGCTTTTTTTATACGCTCGCCAAGGCGTGAGGACTCCTCTCCGTTTCTTTTTAATTCATTGTAAAATGTTGCAAGAGCATTTTCAAAAACGGAGAAACTTTCTTTTCCAGAAAAGACGGCATCAGCCATTTCATCAAGTGCGGAAGCCTGTTCCCTGAATTCTGGGAGAAAGCCCGTTGCGGAAGAGAAATCAAGGAGTTTAATCGATCCTGCAAATTTGGTGATGGCTTGGGTTTGCTCATCAATCGCCATGTTGCGTCGTGCTTCCGCCACTTCTCCGAGTTTATCGCCCAGATTTTTATTTTCTTTTGCTGCGTCGGAGGTGATTCTGTTAAGCATTTCAAGCGATCTTGCGTGCAGTGTCGCGGCTTTCTCCGCTTCGCTTTGTTCTGCTGCGAGATAAGCGGCCCCTGCACCGAGAGCTGTGAGGGATGCTCCTACAGGGCCACCCAATGCACCGAGAAGCCCGCCCCAAATGCCTTTGAATCCTCCCCACGCAACGGAGGTCGTTTTAACTAAAACCCCTGCTTTTTTTGTGGCGACCGAGAGGTTCTGTTGCGCCACGGAAAGTCGATCCGTTTGCGCCTGAACAAGCGTTTGGGCGGCGAGAAGTTCCCGAAGTGTTGCGGTTTCCGCTACGCTCGCTTGCCGAACCTGCCGGGAGCTGACTGCTGAAGACATATCTGCCTTTGCCTTGGCGTAGGCCGCTTGGGCAGCCTGTTCTTGCGCAATGGCGTTTTCGATAGCTTTTGAAGCGTGTATAACTTCTGCTTCCGCCGCTAACCGTGCTGCTTCCGCCGCTCCCGTACAGGAGTTGATCTTTCTGGATATTGCTGAGGACGTTTCCGCGAGCGCGGGGAGAAGATTCGATTTGTTGATGACCGCCCATCCCGCGAATGCCCCCGCAGCAACGGATGCGCCGGATTTGATTTCTTCCAAGTTGTCATTCAAAAAGCCCATGAGGGCGATCAGCTCTCTTGTCCCCTCAAGTACTCCTCCGCCCACAGCGTCAGAGAGGCTTTCAAGCGCATCCGCGAGATTCGAGATATTGTCGGATGCCTTCCCTTGATTAACGTCGACAATGGAATCCGTGACTTCTTGTGCGGCTGCCTTGATGTTTTCATAAAGTCCCTTAGTCGCAGTGCCGGACAGAGTATTGAGGGCATCTTGCATATTTGACGTCACGCCAGCCCATGTCTTTGCGACATCTTCCCCGGCCAGCGCATACGGCTCGAGGTAGGACATGAGTTTTTGCGCCAATACGCCTTGTTCTTTCCAGTCCCGTACCATGTCCCCGGTGATGCCAAGGGTTGTTGCAAGCCTATCCTGCGTAGGGACGATAGTGCCGTCGAGAAGAGAACGTGCTTCAGCCGAAAGTTGGTTGAAGGGAATGCCGATGGCACCCAAAGCCTGCACCATTTGGGTTGTGAAGGACAGCGTTTGCTCCATATTTAAGCCCGCGGCGGAGGCTGGACCGATAAGCTGCTGGAATCCGGCGACAAGTTCTTCGGTTGTCGCGGTGGATTCAAGCCCCATGATCTTGATCCGGTTCATAGCCTGTTCGGAGATCTTTAAGGCCGCATTGTAAGCATCCTGCCCAGTGAGAACGGTTCCTTGTGCATCGGTGAGCGTATTGACTGACGCTATGACTGATGCGATGCCGATTCGGCTCTGCTCCCATTCCGCATTTGATTGAACCCCACGGTTGAGAAAGGCTGAGGCTTCATCAAGGGCTTTGTACATGCCGACGAGTCCGGCGATCTGCCGAATCGTAGACAGAACGCCCGAGCGTATGTCCTGTAGCGCATGACTGTATCCGTCGGTGGCCCTTTCAGCTTGCCGTGCTCCCGAACCAGCATCTTTGAGAGCGCGGATAAGTCCGTCGGTGGCGCGTTCGGTTTGTGTTGCTTTTGAAGCGGCTGTACTGAGTTGGGTATTGAGAGTGTCGTATCCGGTGGAAGAAAATTTGGTGACGAGTTCCGCAAAATCGGCCATTGTGTCCTCCGTAAGCTGCAAGTATTGCATCTTCCCCTTATCCGTAGCTACGGAGTTAAAACCGGATGAGGGGAAGATGTTCTGCTGAAGATGGACGTTAGCTAGGCGTCCGGCAGAAAACTGTGTCAAGCATACCCCACCAACCGCCCCGTCATGCAAGAGTTGTTGGAAGGTTTTTCTTCCTCCATACCGGACAGGGGGGGGGCAGGAGAGGCAAGGGGTTGTCTGAGTGTTTTTTATAGCGGGGTGCAGATGGGGGAGGGGGCAAGGAGCTGTTGGGAGTTTTTGTGAATACAGGGAGATAAATCCAAGCTTCATGCTGAAAGGAGGAAGGCAGGTATGAGCAGTACAAACAAAGACACGATGAAAACGGGTTTCAGCGATTCTATAAAATTGATTATTTTTGTAGCCCTTTTTGCGATATCTTGTGTTGGATCTTTCATTTTTTTTAAAGAAAGTCTGTGGACTTTTGTTAATATTATAGTAAGTATTGTTATTAGCTTATGTATATGTGGTGGGATTTCACTACTGCTTCCTCCACTTGATAAGGAAGGCGTTGCCCCCGGAATCGGAATTATCGCTATAGGAATTCTAGTCTTTTCCGTAATAAAAGGATGTTTCTATGTAAGTCATGACAAAATCGAAGAGCGCAAAAGACTAGCTGAACTTCAGGAACAAGCTAGACAAGAGCAGATAATAGCTGATATAAAAAAAGATGAGCAGGAATCATCTGTATTTGCTAGTTCCAATGAAGAAATTATGACGTTTGGAACAGCTGGCAATAATGAAATATTTCTTTCACGTGCAAAGCGGACTATAAAGAATTTTGCCCACGACCCGGATAGCGTGACTGATGTTGAAGCCGTAACGCCCGCAGTTCGCCTTAGAATGAAAGATTATCCGCAATGCCGCTATGCAATTCAGGTTCGGTTTAGAGCAAAAAACGCTTTAGGGGCGTATATAAGACAAGAGGCGGTTGTTTTGTTTGGAAAAGATGGTCAAGGGTTTAAAATTATTGATAAATCTATTTTTTAACAATTAATAAAAAGTATTCTATATTCAAAAGGAAGCCCCCGACCGGAAGGAAGGGGCTTTTTTCTATCTTAAAACCGGTAGAAATAATTCACTGTTACGGAAGGATTGCCGGAAAAGCGAGTACAGCGTAAAGTGAATTACAATTTTATAAAAACTTTAGAGGTGCATATGGTATTTTTTCCACGTCAGATTGAGATTGGAGAGAATGAGGGCTTTACTCCTGAAAACGATATTTTTGAATATGAGCCATATGGACGTAGGATGATGAAACTAATGGAACTAGTCGAAGATCCTTTAGTTGTTGCCTTTGAAGGCCCGTGGGGAAGTGGAAAAAGTACATTTATAAAGCAATGGAGAGGTATGCTAAATAGTAATGGATTCCCTACTATTTATTATGATGCATTTGAAAATGATTATACACAAGATGTTTTTTCTTCATTGGCAGGTGAAGTATATTCACTAGCAGGTGAATATGATATATCAAAAAATATTGTAAATAGATTTTCCAGGTGCGCTTTACCTGTTGCCAAAAAAATGATGTGGACAACACTTAAGGTTGCAGCAAAAATTGGAACTTTGAATGCATTAAATGATTCAGAATTTAAAATGTTAAAAGACTGTAAGGAAGATATAGCAAATGGCGTAAGTGATATAGTTGATTCCATTATTAAAGAAAGAATTGAAAATAATAAAAAAGAAAAAGCTTTAATTGATAAGTTTAAATGTATACTTCAAGAGCTCATTGAAAATATGACTAAGGATGCTGATACTAAAAAACCCCTTATATTTATCATAGATGAATTAGACAGGTGTCGTCCAGATTTTGCACTGTCAATTTTAGAAAATATTAAACATTTATTTTCTGTTAGAGGTGTTCATTTTGTATTAGTAACCAATATAGAACAACTTTCTGAATCCATAAAAGTTGTATATGGAACAAAATATCCAGAAGTTTACCTGCATAAATTTTATAATTTGTGTATCAATATATATAGTTTTAAGACATCTACAAATAATGCGTATTTTAAATATATAGAACGAATACTGCTAAATATGAATTATGATGCAAGAAAGTATGATAATTTTATTATTGAGTCTGTAGATATACTAAAATCTATAGCGATAGTAAAAAAATTGTCTTTGCGCGCTATTGAAAAAATAGCCACATACATATCTATATGTTTATCAACAAGACACAGCATATGTCCAAAATATCCCCATCTGGTATGTACTTTGGCTGTTATTAAAACACTTGATGTAAATTTATATAATAAAGCTGTTCAAAAAACATTGCTGCCTGATGACATTGGTACCTTTTTAAGTGTCAATAAATATAATGGACATTTATTGAATGATATATTTATCCAATTTAAAGATTTTATAGAATATTCTCCACAAACAGATATGAATGCTTTTGTAGAGAAATATGGATATAGAACTTATGGGGGAGACCCAAAAGAAGTTATACCATTTATCTGTAATGTCATGGATTTATACGATTTTATTGAAACAGTAGACTAATTAAAAAAGCCCCGTTCGTCTCATTCCCGAACGGGGCTTTCTCTACATCATGGGTACGCCATGTACGGCGATGAACCGCCTGTCCAGTTCCACCAGAGCCTGTACCTCAAAGGGGGCGAGCGGGGTAGCGGTGAGTTCCGACCAGTTTTTGATCTCCGTGTAGGTGAGCGGCTGGCTCCCCTTCAGCTCCCAGAACCAGTGCCAGATATAGGCGGCGGATTCCGGAAGTTCGGGAACCTCCGCAAGCTGCCGGGGGACCTTGCCCGTGGTCTTCCGGACTTGTTGCAGGTGCTTGCGGAGGCTCACTTTCGAGCCTTTGGGTACACGTTCTAGCTCGAAGACTCTCCGGGCGTGGGCGAAGAGCCCTTCGAGCTGTTCCCGAAAAAACGGGCGCGGTCGTAGGCTGCGCGGTCGACCTGTTCCGCAATCTGTGGGGCTTCCCGGAACAGGCGTTTGATCTCCGCCTCGGTGCAGGGGTTGTCGAACGACCAGCCGATGACCAGCGCGGCGAGCATGGCGAGCCGGGTGTCCTCCACCTCGGCGTCGCGTTTGTCCAAGTCCTTTTCCGCCGCGATTTCCAGCATCTTGCGTTTGCTTCTGGCCTCGGCCTTGCGGAATCCGTCGGCGTCGACGCCCCGGATGCGAAGCCAGTGCTCCGTCTTGGTGCCGTCGGGGAGCAGGAGGGGGAGTTCGATGCCCTCGTTGGCGTTTTCGCGGGTGAAGAAGCTCTCCATCGGGAGCGGGGCCTTGGCCTGTTCGTTCTTGGCGTCCTTGGTCATGCGTGTGCGATCCTTTCGATTTTGAGTGCGCCGCCGGCGGCGGAATCCAGAAGGGCCTGAAAGGGCATGGACAGGGTGATGGGGCCTTCGTCGCCCACGTCGGGCTGCCCGCCCGTGTACTTGATTTTGGGGATGGTAAACTTCATGGAATTCCCCGCTTCTCCGTCGGTGAGGGTGAAGACGAGGGAGGACGATGCCTCGTTGATGAATTTTTCGAGCAGATAGCTGTCCTCGAAGTAGGCCGAAACCTGCCCTGTAACCTTGCAGCGTCCGATGGAGGGCCTGATGGTTTCCTTGGAGCCGACGACGTATTTGGGCGAAATGCCGTTTTCGATGGTGAGCTGGATTTCGGTGACGACGGAAATGGTCTTGCCGCCTTCGACCAGTTCCCCGGTGAAGGAATCCATCGGCGCCGTGGTCGTGGGGTCGGCAAAGGTCGCGCCGGCCGGGGCCGCCGCGAGCAGGGCGAGCCCCTTGCCCACGATGCCGAACGTGGCCTGCACGATGGCCTCGGTGGTCACTTGCAGGTTCAGCGTGTTGTACTCGCAGCCCGTGAGCAGGTGATACGGCTTGTCGGCCTTCCCGATGTCCCCGAAGTGCCGGAGGACGGAGAAGGAACGCCGCTCGACGCCGTTGAGCAGGACATTTTCGGCCCATGTCCCGCAGAGCAGGGCCTCAAGCTGATCGTCGAACGAGCCGAAGGACAGTTCCGAGACGATATCGCCGCCCACCTGCATGGTGCCGTGGCGGAGGTCGGCGGTGTTGCGGTCGGAACGCAGTTCCCCGGATTCGAGGGTGTTCTTGCTGAGTCCGAGCGTGGTGGAGTTGATGCGGATGGGTTTGAAGGCCGGGGTCGCGGGCGTCACCCCGTAGGATGCTTCCGCGACCTGTGCCATTGTATGGAGGCTGCCGTTTGCCATGTGCCTATACTCCTCTGTGCAGTTTCGAGTACCAGTTGATCGAGACGGGGACGGTCCACCAGCCGTCGTCTTCGCGCCCGCGCCCCCTGCCGCACGAGCGGACGGACACCCCTGTCCCGTTGTGGATGAACCGGCGTCCGGCGGTGAACCATGACGCCAGTTCGTTGTACTTGGCGTTGATGCCCGCCGTGCCGGAATTCAGGGGGTAGTGGAGGTCCACCTGAAGGATGCCGCGGTGCTCGTCCTCCCCGTGCGGGCCGAGGGTGACGGGCCTTGGCTTGTCCGGCAGGAGGAAGAGCGCCGCCCACGGTTCGTCGGGGCCGGGCTTGGAGAACGCCCGGTTCTCGTAGGCGGTGGGCAGGTTGAACCCGCCGTCAAGATACGCCTTGACGAGGCATTCCGCGATGTAGTCCGCCTGTTTGCTCATGAGGCCGCCTTCCGTGCCGCATCCTGAACCGTCCGGGCCCAATGCGCCGTGTTGACGCGCATCATGCCCGCCGGGGCCTGCCGGGAATGCCGCCCATACTCGACGGCCTCTGCGTAGGGGAGGTTGTTGGCGAGGAAGAGGGCGTCCCCCGGTTGCAGGTTGGCGACGGCGCGGGACAGTGCGGCGATGGTTGCGGATCCGGACGGGTCTTTAAGGGGCTTCACCCCGGTGGGCGGCGTATGCAGGGACGCCTGCCAGTTCCCCCGGAGCAGGCCGGAGTCAACCGGGGTGTCGAGGATGATCTCGGTCCCGCAGGACAGCACGGCCTCGCGCATGACCTTTGCGGCCTTGTCGCGGAGCTTTTCCTTGAACGTGAGGAAGCCGCGGGCGCCGTTCATCGCCGTACCTGCACAGTGTAGAGGACTGTCACCTGCCCGGGGGCGATGGTATCCACATCGACCACTTTCCAGATTTCGGAGCCGATGCGGATCTTGGTTGTCCGTGTGGGGGCCATACCCGCTTCAAGGAGTAGCCGCCTGTCGCCGCGCTGGATGACGGTACCGTCCACAAGGTTGTCCTTGTAGCCAGTCAGCAGCCCCTTGCCCCGGCGTTCCAGCGGGGTGCCGGAGGTCACGGAACCCGCAACGGGATCAAAGCTCTCGCCCTGCGGTATGAGCAGGGTGACGGGGCCGCCGAATTTTCTGATCATGTCGCGGGCCGTCTTTGCCGCGAGCCTGTAGAGTACGGCGCTCATCCTCTTCCCACCTCCATGATGCCCCCGCCCTTGCCCGTGCAGACGGTACCGAGCCCGGCGAGCAGGCCGGACAGGGAGGGGAATACTGTTTCCGCCGGGGCCGTGCCGTTGTAGGCGATGCTGATCACGTCCACGCTCAGGCTGGCGATGTCCCCGCCCCGGTCGAGCGGCGCGAGGTAGTCCTGTTCGACGAAGAAGCCCGCCAGTTCGCAGCAAGCCTCGACGACTTCCGCCGGGATTTCATCCGGGGCTATTTCCCCGTCCTGCGTGACCACGCCAGACCGGGGCCACGCCATGCGCTGCGAGCGGGAAGCCTTGCGCCCGTTCCACATGACCTTGCGGTTGAGCCAGTCAGAGGAGCGGATCAGCGCAGCCTCCTTCTGGACTTCCGCCAGTTCGTCCGTCCATGCGGCCGTCAGCCGGGCGGCATGGTAGGCGTCGGCATCGGCAACGCTGGCGAAGCTGTTGGCCCCGGCGGGCAGGGTGCCGTCTTCAACGATGAGGGGCATGGTTTTCTCCTTGAAGTCCCGTTTTGGGGTTCCGGGCGGGGGCGGAGGGTATTCCCCCGCCCGGTCGAAGCGCGGGGCTACTTGCCCTTGCGCTTCTTTTTCCTGGGGGTGCAGGTCATGGCGGTGTCTTTGCCGTTGGGGTTACGCTTGCGGCTGCCCGGGGACGTCACTGCCGGCGCGGGCTCCGCTGGCGGCGAGGACATGGGCCAGCACGTCGGCCTTGGCGGTGATCGTCGCGGGAATGGCGATGCCGTGCGCCTTGGCATGGTCACGCAGCTCCGCCAGCGTCATCAGGTCAAGAGGCTTGTTTGCGTTTGGCTCGGCGGAGGAGGGCTCCGGCGTGGCGGTCGTGACTTCCGAGTTCCAGAGCTGGTGCTTCGACGGATCGAAATCGGCCTCGTTGATGACGATGAACCCGCTCGCCGTTTCCACGCTCCTGATCCTCACTGTGCTGATGTGCATGGAGCCTCCTACCCGGCGATGCGGCAGCCGAGTTCCCGGCGCACCACGTCCGCGCCGTACAGGATGTCATAGCTGAATCGGGTGCGTTTGTGCTCGCGGGAGACTTCCAGACGGAGGGACAGGCCGGAAACCGGGTCCACGGCGGACTGGATGAGGTTGCCGAGGCCGTTGGCGGAATCCATCAGCGGGCGGGTGGCGAAGGCGATGGCGTCGCGGTGGAAGGCGAGGTTCATCACATGGGAACCGGATACCGTGACGGCTTCCGAGCCCGTGGTGGCCCTGGCGAGGCCGGGGTAGATTTTCACGGCGGTGTTGCCCACGGCGAGCGAGACGGCTTCCGTGACCACATAGGTCTGGGCGTCGCCCGCAATGGTCAGGATGTCGCCTTCCTTGAGGCCGGCGGCGTTGGTGGCCTTGGCGAGGCTCACCACCTGCGCTCCGGCCTCGTTCGCGCCGTTCACGGTGAGCGCGCCTTCGGTCATGACGCTGGCCTCGAAAGAGGGCACCTGCTGGTCCATCGCCCAGTCGAAGCCGTACTTGCGCCCGATGGTCCCGTCGATGATGGGCCGCGCGTCGCCGGACTTGCTCACGTCCGCGAACCCGGACAGGCCGAGCGCGGCGGCCTCGGCGTCGGGGTCCAGCACGATGCGGCGGTCGTTGACCGGGGCAAGCTGGCGGTTCAGCACCTTGCGGGCGTTGGTGGCGTCGACCACGGTGGAGAAGGGCGTGGTGCCGGGCGTCCCGACCATGCCGTAGAACTTGCGGCCCAAGCCGAGCAGGGTGGCGTTCACGTCGTTGGCGATGGCTTTGACCGCTTCGCTGGCCTGCATGGGGATGACGCCGCGATTGGCCTCCATCAGATCCTTGTCGGTCAGGTAGAAAGGCGCTTCCATCCAGCGGTCGAGCTTGATGGTGGCGGACACGGGGCTGATGTCGCCCGTGTCCTGCGAAGTGGCCCCCGGCGTGACGGCCTGCGCCTTGATCGCGGAGGGGATGGGCACGTCGATGCTGGCCCCCTGCTGCGCGGCAAAGTTGCTGTAGTCCGAGTTCACGAGGCGGGGCATGACGCAGGTGCCGCGCAGGGCAAGCAGGCCCTGTGCGAGCAGCTTGTCGACGACTTTGGACAGATCGTTCATGGAAAAATCCTCTTGGTGCGCGCGGCTACTGGGCCGCGACGGTTACTTCGCCCTTGGCGATGGCTTCAAGGTTGGCTCCGAAGGCGCTCATGTCGCCCTTGGGGATGATTTTTGCGCCGGGGGCGTACGCGGCATTGGGATGGCTGCCGGAGCCGCCGTCCGGGGCCTTCAGGATACGGTCCTTCATGGGGTATTTGTCGATGATGGCCTCAAGCGCCTCTTCGGGCGCGGCGAAGGTGCCGGGATCGGAGCGGCTGAAAATGGGCTGGCCGTTCATGGTGGCGACCACGCGCAGCTCGCCGTTTTCCTCCTTCACCTCGAAATGCCTGCCGAACGAGGCGTAGGCCACGTCGGAGGGAAGCACGGTCTTGTCCTTCAGGAACGCGCTGGAATCGAAGATGCCCTTGACCAGCAGCGTGCGGATGGAGGCTTCCTTGGCGGCCAGCCTGTCGGCGGAATCTTTCTTGGAGTCGGCGAGGGCCTTTTCGAGATCGGAAATCTTTCCGTCATAGGACTTCTTGATTTCCATCTTGAGGTCGTCGACTTTTCCCGCGTCGATGAGCTTCCCGGCGTCAAGGTTGGCGACGGTTTCCAGGGCGGCCTTGGCCTTTTCCGGGTCAATGCCGTCAAACGCCTTGAGCTGGCTGGTCAGGGCGTCGATGTCCTTGCGCCGCCCGGCGGATTCCGCGTTGACGGCGGAAATTTTGTTCACGAGGTCGGGGACGTTATACGCAATCTCCGCACCGTCTTCGGCAACCCACACGGGGAAGCCGTCCTTCACCACCACATGGCCGTTTTCGTCGAGCTTGAGTTTCATGGTATCCTTCTCGGTTCGGGTTAGGGCTTCACGCCGGGGTATTCTTCGGCATCACGCCATGATAGGCGGGCAGGCCCGCATAATTGGGCATGAGTATAGACCCGTGCCCCGGATGCGCCGCAAGGGATTGTTGGAAGGTTTTTGTGTGCGGGGAGAAAAGAATACCTCTTGACATGATGTCAAAAAATAATATCATAAGGACATGAAAAAGAAACACCAGATGACCCTGAAACAGATATTCGCCCGCCCCGTTTCGGGGAGCATCAGATGGGCGGATATTGAGGCCTTGTTTGTGGAGCTTGGCGCGGAAGTAAGCGAACGTGCTGGTTCTCGCATCGCTGTGGTGCTGTTCGGGGAAGTGCGAGTGTTTCATCGCCCGCATCCCGCGCCGACCACGGACAAAGGAGCGGTTGCAAGCGTGCGTATCTGGTTGGAAAGCCACGGAGTAAAGCCATGAATAATGTCATGACATTTGAAGACGGCTACAAGGCCGTCATTGCCTATGACCCGGAAATCGAGATGTTCCGGGGTGAGTTCGTCGGACTCAACGGCGCGGCGGATTTTTACGCCGCCGATTTGGAAGGGCTGAAGCGCGAAGGTAAAATCTCGCTGGAAGTCTTTCTGGAGGTCTGTGCGGAAAAGGGGATCGCCCCCAAGAAGCAGGCAGGACGCTTTGCCTTGCGGCTCGATCCCGAGACGTACCAGTCTGTCGCTATTGCCGCCTCTGCTTCGGGAAAGAGTATCAATCAGTTTATCGTGGACAGCCTGAAGCAGTCCGTGCAGGCGGTTTGAGAAGGATAGACATGTGCGCTGCTATCCATCCCGGAGAAATTCTCCGCGAAGAATATATGGCCCCGCTCGGCTTGAGCGCGAATGCCTTTGCCATCGCCCTCGGCATCCCCGCCACACGGATTCATGAAATCCTGCACGAAAAGCGCGGCGTCAGTACGGATACAGCCATGCGTCTGGCCCGGTATTTCGGGACTGACATGGAGATGTGGATCAACTTGCAGGCGCAGTATGAAGCCTGCCTTCTGAAAAGGGAAAAGGGGCAGGAGTTCATGCGGATCATCCCGCATCGGGCTGTACAGGCTTCCCTTCAGTAGCTATGGAAAAGTATACCTATCGCGTCATTTGGTCGGAAGAGGATCAGGAGTTTGTGGGGCTGTGCGCCGAGTTTCCCATCTTGTCATGGCTGGAAGAGGAATAGGACGCGGCCTTGCATGGAATCGTCCGGCTTGTCTCGGACACATTGAAGGACATGGAAGCGAACAAGGAGCCGCTTTCCCTTCGCAAGTTTTCCGGGAACGTTGTCGTTCGCACGACGCCTGAGATGCACCGTCAGCTTGCGATTCTCTCCGCAGAGGCGGGAGTCAGTCTGAACCGATTGTAACTAGCCGATTGCTGTAGAAACGAAGCCCTACCGTGAAGAAGGGACTCAAGGATGGCCGTCTTATGCGGCGGTCTCTAGTGAGTAGAATGAAACTGAATACCCGGCTTCCTCTATGCGTGGGAAAGGCTTCCGGTCTAACCTGGTGTGAGCCTAACCTTAAGCACAGACGGGGAGAGTGGGTTGACGGGAATTCCTTATGAAATTCATTGTATTGTGATAATATATTGATATTGATGTAAAAAATATTGTAAATGGACAAATTTCGAAATTTGTCCATTTACAATATTTTTCTTTTGAGGTAGCTAGTACGCGTATAGACAACCTACTTCCCCCTTGGGGCTATAAAGGTCAATCAATGAATATTAATGATTTTAAAACTCCAGGGCAGTATCTAAAAGCACTTCTTGATGCTCGCGAATGGTCGCAAAGGGTTCTTGCCATCATACTGGAGATAGATGAAAGCCTACTCACCAAAATAATCAATAACAACCGAAATATTGATGCAAAAACTGCCCTACTTTTAGGTGAAGTTTTTGAGGTTGATCCAGAGGACTTTTTATCTCTTCAGAAAAAATATGATCTTGAAAAAGCTAAAATTGAATCACGCCCGGATGCAGGACGTGCAAAACGCGCACGTATTTTTGGAGATTTACCGATCTCCAATATGATAAAGCGAGGATGGATACGAGCTGATAATGTCAGGGATGTTCCACAGGTTGAAAGGGCTCTTACTTACTTTTTTGGGGTGGATTCTATAGATTCAATAGAAATTTTGCCCCACGCTGCCAAAAAAACACAAACAAATATTGTTGCAACCCCATCACAGTTGGCGTGGTTGTACAGAGTAAAAGCTATCGCATCGGATATGATTGTTGGTAAATTTTCTCCTCAATCTGCAAGAAATGCTATCGAGCAATTAAAGAATCTTCTACACGCTCCAGAAGAAATAAGAAAAGTTCCGAGAATACTAGCTGAGAATGGCATATGTTTTTTAATTGTTGAAGCTCTGCCTTCATCAAAAATTGATGGAGCATGTTTGTGGATAGATGAAAAACATCCAGTTATAGCTATGACATTAAGATATGACCGCATTGATAATTTTTGGTTTGTTTTGCGTCATGAGCTTGAGCACGTCATTAATAAAGACGGATTAAAAACGATAATGCTGGATTATGAACTTGAGGGTGAAAATGCAGGGTATTCTTCTCATATTGCAGAAGAGGAACGGATTGCAAACAAGGCTGCAATAGAATTTTGTATCCCACAAAAAAAACTTGATTCATTTATTGCTAGGAAAAGCCCTTTTTTTAAGGAATCTGATATTATTGGCTTTGCTAATACAATAAACGTTCATCCTGGGCTTGTAGCGGGACAGTTACAGCATAGGTCAGGAAGATATGACCGCTTTAGAAGCCATTTGGTCAAAATACGGCATATAATTTCAAAAAGTGCTCTCGTGGACGGATGGGGCGACGTTGCCCCTTTAGATTAGGATAAACAAAACACAGGAGTTGAAATGGCCAGAATTACCCAAAAGCAAGTTATGCAAGATATTATTAGACGCTACAAATTGAAAACGGGCGAAACAGAAATAAATATGAAGGATGTTGCTCGTTTTGCTGCTTCTCTTGGTGTGAAACTACCGAATCCTAAAGATCCTCTGGATACATTGGCTGAAAAGTTTGCCGCAGTCGCCAGAGAAGAAATAAGACATGATACTCAAACGGGTAGGCCATATAGAGCTAACCATGCGGTTCGCGTCGGCTATGGAAGTCATCAGTACCATTTGTGGATCGATATAGACGAAGCGCCGAGAAAAACTATGCATAAAAGTTTGATAATGCGTAGAGAACAAATGGTGGGTGATGGAGTTCAACTTACTCTTGATGCTATGCATTGGAATAATATTAATCCCAAAGAAGAGCCTATCACGATACCGTTGGACTTCACTGAGGATATCGAAGAACGTTTGAATACCCCTGAAGAGCTGAAAACAGCTTCATAAGACGCGAAAGCCCCGGTCAGCCCACACTGCCGGGGCTTTCGCGTCACTCTTGGCCTTTCTTCACGGGCGTCTGCCCCTTGATCTTCACCGTCGCCTCGCCCACATCATACGCCTCGTTGTATTTCACCTCGATCCCGTCCTCCTTAGCTCCAAGCCACCGGGCGGCGAGCTTCCAGCAGAGGGCTTCCGCGCTGCCGCTGCGCCGGGCGAAGCTGGCAAGCTGCGTGTCGAGCTGCGTTTTGTCGATGGCCTTGGACTCGGCGGACTCTCCCACGGCGGATTGCGGACGGACCATACGAAGGGCGATTTCCCGCACGCTGGCCTCGTCGCGGGCAAGGGCTTCGGCCTGCGCCTGAAACGCGGTACCCGACGGCTCCACGTACTGCGCGGTGATGCCGCCCGGTTCCGTACTCATGAGGGCGTTGGAACTGGCAACCACGAACGTGTCCCAATGCTCCTGGCTTACGCCGCCCACATTGAGCAGAGGGACGGCCCGGTCGAACAGCATCTTGTCGAGTTCCGAGTCCCGCCTGTAGATGCGCAGGATCAGGGACAGCACATCGTCCGTGGCGGGGAGCCCGGTCATGGGGGAAGTCGGCTCGAACAGGAACGGCACCAACGGCACGGTGCCGAGCCCGTGTTTGCGTTCGCCGTCCCCGGCAATGGCGTACTCGGTGTTCTCCTTGTCCTTCATCGGGCGGCGGTAGCGAGTCCATGAGTCCCGCGTCCAGACGGTCAGGGTTTCGTAGCGGAGCGGGGCGGCGAAGGCCGCGGGGTGCTCCATCTCTTCGCTGTGGACCACCGCCCACGCGAGGCCCTTGGCGTCCATCCCCCAGTCCCACACGTCGTCGGGGCTGATGGAGGTGAAGTAGGGCACCATACGGCGACCGCTGGCCCTGTCCTCCGCCACGGTTTCCCCTTTCTTTTGTTCCATGTCCACGATGACGAACCGCGCCCCGCCTGCCGCCGCGAGCCGGGTCACGTCCGCGAAGAAGGCGTCGGCGGTTATGCCGTACCTGTCGGCGTCCGCCTCGATGGGGCGGAGGGCGTCGGGCAAAATACGCTCCGGCCGCCCCTCGTTGATGAAGCTGGCGAACACGTCCACGATGGGGGCCGCGAAGTTGCGGTACGTGGCCCGGCTCGCCCGGATGTCGTATTGCTTGTCCGATTCGTAGGTGTGGCGCGTCAGATAGGCCCTGTTTCCTTCGATCCGTTCCCCGCCCTCGTAGAGATCCATCGCCTTCCGGCGCTTGGTGAAGGATGCCGCGTACAGCGGGTGTTTCTGCTCGTAACTGCTGTTCATTGTCGCTCCTTATCCGTGCGAGCTTCCGAAGAAGACGTCGCGTTTCTTGATGGGGAATTCGACCGCCGTGTAATACCGGACGGCGGTGGTAATATGCTGGTACTCGGCGTCCTCTTCCTGAAACGTGCTGCCGCCCTTGAGCTTCAGCGTGGAAAGGCCCTTGTGCAGCATCGGGCATTTCCCCTTGTTTACGAAAAAGGAGCGGGTATTCATGGCGTCGCAGATCTTGGCGTTGAGGCTGGCTTGCCCGTCCTTGATCGCGGGATTGGTGCGGGGCACCTTCTGTTGAACCCGGAACCCGTTGCGCCTCAGTTCCTGTTCGAGGGTTACGTAGTCGCTCGCGTGCCCGTGCTTTTCGCCCACATGCCCGCTGGCGTCCCCGTAAAGATAAACGATGCCCCTGAACCCCGCGTACCGTTCGCAGAACTCGACGGCCGCCTGTTTCGCCACGGCGGAAGAGAGCACGATTTCGTCGACGGCATAGACGTTTCCGTCCTTGTCCGTCTGGAGGATTACGGAGGAAAGCGGCGTGAAGTTGAAGTCGTGGGTCCATATGACGTCTCTGCCGGGATCGAAGGAAACGCCCGTCAGGTTCCCGTCGCCGTATTCCGGGTAGACGAGGTTTCCGGGGTTGCTGCTCCCGTACCTGTTCATGACGTAGACGTTGACCCATTCCGTATGCTTGCCGGGAAGCTGGAGGAAGTAATAGCCGTACCCCGCCGTGTGGTTTTCGATGTTCTCCGCTTCCGGGTTTTCCCGGTACTGGAGCTTTCCCTCGGCATCCTTTTCGACGAGAAGAGCAGGGGGCTGGGCGAAAAAGTCATACCCTTCCGGGCGCTCCTCTTCAGCGAGCCTGTACCACCAGTTGTCGACGTTGCATGAGTTTGTGTCGGCGATGATGCCCGTCCACGAGAACCCGCCCTGCATCTTGCTCGGATAGCGGTTCACGCGCCCGGTCGCCATTTGCAGAACCTCTTCCGGCAGTTCACTGGCTTCGTTCAGCCATACGCCCGTCAGCTCAAGGGACTTGAGCTTTTTGACGTGATCCGGGCGGTCAAGGCTGATGAAGACAAGCTCGGCCTGTACAGCCGTCCCGTCCTGAAGCGGCATGTTGATGAGGCCCATGATGGGGTGCCCGTAGGAGATTTTCGTTACCGCCCCATACCAGTCCATCCATGTCTTGATGGTGGTCGTCTTCAGTTCGCCGTAGGTGTTGCGGATAATTGCCCACCGCGACCGCCTGAGCCCCATGAACGCCTTCTGGCGGAGGATACGGGACATAACCTCGGCGCAGCAGCCGACGGATTTCCCGGAGCCCAGAGGCCCACGGACCCCACGGAAAAAGGCGTCGCTGGCATGGAACCGCGCAAGCGTGGGTTCCGCGTGGTAGACGGGGACGGGGATGCCGTCAGTTACCGTCGCCTTCATATTTCCTCCCGCCGCCCAAATCGAGGACGATGGCAACCCCGTTCCTGCTTTCCTCGCCGCCTTCGCCTTCCATCCGGGCGAGGCTGTCCGAAACCCGGCGGATCTGTTCGAGGACCATCGAATGGGCAGCGTCCAGCCGCAGGTAGTGCATCTCCTGCGTTTCGGAGGCCGTGGAAAGGGATGTGGACTCGCGCCCCTCGGCGTCGGCCTGTTTGCCCTGCGTCCCCGTCAGCACCACCATTGCGGGGATCTTCCTGCCCGTCCCGTCGTCCCTGCCGACGTTTTCCATGTCCTCCTTGGCCTTTTTCAGGCGTTTGGCGATGCGCGCTTCCTTGACGCGGAGCGTCTTGAGCTGCTCGCGGAGGGTTTCGCACGGATTCAGCGTGACCGCATTGGCGTAGGCGATTTCCTCTTCCGTCATGGTTTCCGGCGAGATGGCCTCATATGCGCCGTGTTTCAGTGCGTTTTTATTGCCCTTTGGAGGGCCGTCGTTCGCACCCCCATGAATACGGCACTTCGTTTTTCCCTTTACCGCATGGTTCCTGCATTGCTCTCCTGAGCGTTTCGATTTGGCTGTGCATTGCACGGGGTCGTTCCTTTGCTTTTTTCGTTGCATCGCCGCGACGGGATGCTATACTGGCGCAAAACTCAAAAGAGGAGTCGCGTATGAAAGCTATTTCTGTCAGGCAGCCTTGGGCGTCGTTTCTCGCCGGCGGCGGAAAATCTGTGGAGTGCCGGACGTGGCGCTGCAACTACCGTGGGCCGCTGTTGATCTGTTCGAGCAAGGGGGATTACCCGATCAACGACGGGCTCATCGCCCCCGGCGGGATGGGACTCGGGGTGGTCGAACTGGTCGATGTGCGCCCCATGACCGAGGCCGACGTGCCTGCGGCCATGCTGTTCGACGACGATGTGGAGGACGCGCTCAAAGGCTTTGCATGGCATGTCAAACCGCTCTACGAGGTCATCCCCTTCCCGGTGAAGGGCAAGCTCAACTTCTTCGAGGTGGACGACGACCTCTTGAAGCGCCTGCCGGACGGATACGAGGATCATTGCGACTATATGTACCAGCAAGGGCTGCGCTGGAAAGACGAAGACGACCCGCTGACGCTGGAAGAATTCCTTGAGCAGCAGGGGCTCGTCTAGACGCCCAACAGCCCGGCCAGCTGGGAGCCATGCACAAAGGCTTCCCAATGGGGGACGCCCAGAGCCTTGAGCATGGCTTTCTTCTGGCCTTCGTTTTCGCAGACGACGGTGAAATAAAACTCGCCGCTGGCCTCCCGTTTCATATTCTCTGTCGATTCCGCCCGGTGCTCCTTGATTTCGCGCAGGGTATCCTTGGCTTCGGCCACTTCTTCAGTATCGGAAAAGGCCCCGCCCATGTCGCTGTCGAACATGACGGAGATGTCGCCGGAGGAGAACCCGAACTCTTCAGGATCGATGCCGTTTTCGCCAGCCAGCCCGTTCAGCTTGTCCATGTCCCAGTCGCCCTGCATGGAGGGGTTGTTGAGCTGGACATTCAGGATCTTCTCTTCTCGCTCGTCGACGTCCACCACCGACACTTGCAGGTCGTAGTCTTGGGAGCGCTCAAGCTGATCGAGCTGTGAAAGCCGCTGATGTCCCGAAACGAGATTGCCGGTCCTCCGGTTCCACACAAGCGGCTGGACAAGGCCGTGCTTCGCCAGCATCCCCTTGAGCCGCTTGCGGGCGTCTTCTGAAATGACGCGCGGATTGTAATCCGCTCCATGTATCTCGCCCCGGCTGATGACCTCGACTTCAAACTTCTGGTACTTGCTGAGTTTCCCGCCCACGGCGTTCCTCCTTGATCTGATGGTGGACGATCCCCGCTTCGACGAAGGGGAACCACGCCCTGATTCTGGCAAAGTCCGCGGGGAAATGCCGCTTCACCGGAATGACTTCCCGCGCCTGTAACGAGCCGAACGAAAAGCCAAGCTTGCGCGATTCTACGCCGACCTTGAGTTTGTTCTGCCGGATGTAGGCGACCACGTCCTCTTTCCTCCATTCCGCCACGGGATAGATGCGCCCCCGCTTTTCGTCGATGGTTCCCGACGACTTGATGATGGCCCGGCGCCATACCGAGTCCGCAATCCGTTCCCCTGCCGCAATCCACCAGATGTCGGTGTTCAGCCGCAGGTAGTTGTAGACATCCTTAACGCTGACGACTGGCACGGAGAAGTCCGTGGGGCGGTACAGGCCGTAGCGGAGGAACTGCGAAAGCTCGAAGTGGGGCACCCGATGGATGGGAAGTCCGTACCTGTCTTCATAGTAGCGGCAGATCTGTTCTTGGAAGGAGAGCCCCTTCACGTAGTACATGAAGAAGCCCTCCACATGCCGGAAGTGCTTCACGCACAAGTCCAGCGTGGCGACGGAATCCTTGCCCCCGGAGAAGGAGACAAGGACGCTGTCGGTGATGGCCGCCGCCGTTTCGACGGTGCGAAAAAGCGGGCGGGTCGGCATCAGTGGCCGCCTGTCCCGGTGGCGCGCTTGAACCGCGTGGGCGACATCTGCGTCTTGAAGACGGCGGCGGAACGCATGGCGCGGGCCTGATTGCCGACGGCGTAGTTCCGGTTCCGGGCAATGCGGCGGCCAGCACCGGTAAGGCTGTTGATCCGGGATACCGTGGAATTGGGGTTCATCTTGGGCATGGTATTGCTCCTTTCCATGACATCGTTTCCCAAAATTGGAGATTGCCTCAGCCGAAATATGTGAGCCGCTTATCCAGCGATCCAGCGCGAAAGGACGTTCCCGGCCGCTCCTGCCGCAGCCGCTACAGCCACGAGCGCGGCCATGCCCCCGGCCCGGCGGTTTTCGGCGGCTTCAAGCGCGGCAACGCGGGTTTCAAGCATGGACATGCGCTTGCCGTGGTCCCGCAGGTTTGAAATAACCACATCGTCAATACGCTCGCGCAGTCCGGCAAGTTCGGCCTTGACCGCAGACAGTTCGGCCTTCACTTCGCCGAGATCCCGCAACATCTGCATGTCGTCGCTCATTGCGCCTCCTCAACGCTCTTGATCCATAGGAGCAAGTTCCCGGCCTCTCCTGCGGGCAGGTGCACCCACTCGCCGGGCTCGGTGAACGTCTCGCCCCGGTAGGTGTAGGACCACTCACCCGTCACGACGGCCCCCGGCGTCAGCGGCGCCGGGCTTGTCACGGCGGTCGGCGCCGCCACTGTGCTTGCACCCACTCGCCGCCAGCGTCATCACGAACAGCAGCGCGATCAGTCTCGCGGCGTTCGCCGTACCGTTGACGCAGCCACAGCTTGAGGAGCCCGGCGAGCGATGAAAGGAACTCAAGGACGGCCCACACATCACTTCCCCGTCACGGCCTTGACTTCGGCCTTCACGGTTTCGGACTTGCCGTCAGCCACGGCGCCCTTGTTCTGCCCGAAGTGCGCGGCAAGGGCATGGGTCCAGCGGTAGAAGACGGCATAAAGCCCGGTCGGTTCCTTCGGCACGGGCATCCATACGGTGGCCACGGCGCAAAGGCCGCACACGGTCATGACCACGCTCAGGGCGGTGACGAGCCACGCCGCGTCGGGGTACTGCGCGGAAAGGCTCATCAAGGTCGAAAAGATGAAATCAATCACGGTCGCTTCCATCAGTACTTGCCTCCATGCTGGTAAAAGGCCACGTCGCGCGGCTTGTCGGGGTCGTTGTCCACATGAATCCACGTCGGGGCCAGCTCGACGCGCCGGAATCCGGCCTCAAGCAGGGCTTGCAGCATGACGAAACGGGAATGGGAATCCACGCAGCGGATATCCACGGCATAGCCGCGAGTGTGCGCGGAGGTGGGCACGCCGCCGACCGCCTTGTTGTGCTTCGGGCAGCGGTAGGCGGAAGAAAGGGGGAACGGGATACCCGCCAGATCACGGGCCTCGTCGAGCATCTGGAGCAGATCGGCGTCCATCTTCTCCATGCCTGCGCCGCACCCGCACTTGCAGCGGAACTCGACCGGGGAGAAGTGACGCAAGGGAAGAACAGCCATAAAAAACTCCTGATTTTTGGTCAGGAGCATAGCATTTCAAGGGGATGGGGGTTCAAGGGGTTGTTGGAAGGTTTTTTCCTCGCGCGGCTTTCTTCCAGTAGCCGTGCCCGCCGTTCACAGGCTCGACCCAAACGTCGGTATGTTGGCAATTTTGACACCCACAGAATCGAGTACTCATGTGCCCGAAGATATGCGAACCGTAACTCCGCATCTCATCCCGTCCGCACAACGGACAAGGAGGACACTTTCGCGGACGTCCCGGTCTGTTCTCGTTGTCGAATGCGCTCACGCTCCTCTCCTTTCATGTTCCCCCGCCCACATGCGAAGGGCCGTCACCGCGACATCAAGCGCCTCGTCCCGCATCCGTTCGGGCGTCTCCTTCTCCACGGCGATCACCAACTCGTGGTATTCCTCACCCACGACGCCGAGGGCTTGATATTTGCCATCCGCGTGCTCAGGCCACGGGTGCTTCTCTCGCGCCTCGCCCATGCGCTTCGCCAACGCCGCCATCAGGCCGCGCCCGGCCTGCACGCTGCCGTTGCCAAGAATCAACTCCGCTTCCATCAGTTCCACGACATCCTCCACCTTTCGCCAGCCTACTGCGCTGCGGATTCCGGTTGCTGACTCCATATCTCGTGCCTCATGAGCGCCCTTTCAGCCCCCCTTCCCTTGCCGAACAGCGGTTTGCGGTCCTCGACCAGCCGGTAGACATACGAGACGCTTCCGTTGCGATGCGCCCGTTGCGGCCCGAATACGGCGATCTCGTTGCGCTTGACGTCCCACGCGGGGAGTTGCGCATGGATAGCCCTGCCGAGGGCGGCATTGGCGCGGGCCAGCCTGTCTACAAAGCTTTCATCTTCCCTGAACGGCACGACGACCTCGACGATCCGCGAGGGGCTGCTGGTTTGCTGCTGGCTCGACACGCCTGGACGCTCCTTTGGGGATTTCCCCGGTCAGATAGTTTTCGATGACTTCCCGCGCCTCCCACCAGCCCTTGCAGACCTCGACGCGGTACCCGGCCTGACGGAGCGCTGTGATCAGCTCCTTCTGCGTGGCCTGAACCGTCCCCCCGCGCTGGCGCTTCATCTCGATGTACAGCCCGTGGAACCCCTGCCGGGGCGAGGCAAGGAACACGTCGGGAACGCCCGCCACCACGCCCTCGGCCTTCAACCGCGCCCCGGTGATCTTGTCCCGGCGCCCGCCGTTGGGGATGTGGTACATGACGAAGTGCCGGGCATACGGCGTTCGCTGCCACCAGTCGAAAAGGGCTTTCTGCTCTTCCGACTCGGGAGGGCAGGAGGGCCGCTTCTTCGTCTGTGCCGGGGGCGGCATCACCTTCCTGCCCGTGCAATGGTCGAGGAATTCTGCAAAGGTGCAGGTATCGCTCATTGCGTTGCCTCCCCCGGAGTCCTCGGCTGCTTCAGGATGCGCCATATCTGCCGCTCGGAGAGGCCGTACCTGCGGGCGAGAATGGCGACCAATGCCCTCTCGCTGTGCCCCTTTCCGGCCAGTTCGTCCCGTTCCATATTCAGGGACGAGTTGCGCTTGTCCAGTATCGCCTTTTTGAGGTTGGGGATGTAAATTGCCCGTCTCGCAAACTCCCGGCACAACGCTGAGGCCGATTCATCCCCCAACGCCGCGCACAGACGCCGATACTGTTTTTTCCCGGCACTCCCGGACGGTATTGCCACGGTCGTTCCCCCAAAGTTCTCGACCAGCCGGAAAACGAACGGCATTCCCAAGCGTTCCGCGACAGAGCGCAAAGGGCCGGATAACGATTCCGCCGTAAGTGCTTCACTCATATATTCTCCTACAGCGCCCGTTGCAGGACGCGCCCAAAGTTCGCCGGAATGGGCAGTGGCTTCCGGCGGTCAAACTGTCCGGTCTGATTGTCCGGTCTCTCGCCATGCCGCCACTTTTCCATGAACGACAAGCCCGCCTTCCAGCCTTCCTCGCGCTGTTCCTGCGTCGGCACGTCGATGACGGAATCGCCAAGCAGAGGGCCACGGGCCGCAACCGGCACAAGCGGGGGCGGTGCGTCCGCCTCGTCCTCCCATCGCCGCCCGGACAGCCACCCGGTCAGCATCTTCGGCGTCTTGCCCCGCGCCACAAGGTCGGGCCTGCGCGCCGCTTCCTGTTGGGCAGCCCGGCAAATAACAGACACAAGGGACTCGGATAGTCCTTTGATGTCCAGAAAGGCGTCCGCGGCCTCGGCCTTGTTGCGCTTGTAGCCGAAGGCGTCCCACACGCGGTTGAACCACGCCAGCCGCTGCCCCGTGAGGACACGTTTGGTCGCCGTCCGATACGCCGGTTCAGGTGCGGGCCCTTCCCCGGTAGCGGGTGCGGCAGCTCTGGGGGCGTTGTTCGTAACGTGTGCGGAAGCTGGAACCGTGTCTTCCCGCCTTTCCTTTCCCGAAAGGGAAGCCTCCTCCGCTGCATCGACGGATGCAGAAGGGATTTCTTTTCTTGCTTTCTTCCCTTCTTCTATCGTGTGCGGAACCTGTGCGCTGCTTGTGCGCTCGTTGTGCGGCTGCTGTGCGGCCTCTTCCGTAGCAGACTGGTATAACTGCCAATTCACGACGGTAATCAACGTGCATACTTTTCCGAAAGTCTTGCGCGAGATGAAGCCGTCGTCCTCAAGCGTCGCCAGCATCCGCATCACCTGATACCGCGACAGGTCAAGCTCGCTCGCCAGCGAAGCCCCGGAACAGGCAAGCTGACCCGGCAGGATTTCCTGCCCGTGAAAGTATCCTTGCTTCCAGTTCGCCTTCTGGAGAAGGGTGATCATCAGCCCACGATACAGCGCGCCCCGGCTCCACGACTTCGAGTCCTCAATCTTGCGCCAGACCTTGAAATAGCCGCCCATATTCACACCTTTCCCTTGACGGCAGGCCCGGTTGCGGGCATACTGTTTTCAACGTTTTGATGAACTTGCATCATCTTTTCCCCTTTGGCCCGTTGCTCCAACAGCGGGCCTTTTTCGTGTTCGCGTGCCGAACCTTCAAGTGGCACTTCAATTCTGTCTCCACACTTCGCGCAGGCCGTCCGATACAGCCAATGGCATCCCTGCTTCGGGCAGGGCCGCAGGTGCGGATATTGCGCGGCGGCTTCCCTGAGCCCTTCCACCGTGAGGAACCCCACGGCCTCGGGCGACGGGATACGGTGGCGGCAGCGGATGATCATGACTCCACCATTTTCTTGAACAGGTTGATGAAGTAGATTTGCCCCTTGCCCGTGATTTTCGGCGTGCGGGTGATGTGACTTTCCCCACTGCTTCCGATGCGGGTGCCCTCCTTGATCTCCATCCATCCGGCATCCATGCTTCTCTGGGTAGGCATGTTGGTCTGGGAACCATCCTTGTGCAGGTAGCCCCTACTCCTGAGCCACTCAAAGAAACGGTTCTGCCCGATGTCGTAGCCCGTGGCCTGCTTGATGAGCTTCGCCATTTCCCCCACGAGGATGCTGGTCTTGGCGACCTCGATGGACTCGGCGAAGACGACCTTGGGCTTCACCTCCTCCATCTTCTGCTCCAGCGCGAGACGCTTCTGTTCTTCAAGAAGCCGCTGCTCCTCCTTGTCCGCCCACGCCCGCGCCGCCTCCGCCGGATTCCTGAAGTTCGGAAGCGCCGGGGCACCGTAGCCGCCCGTCCTGCGGATGGACGGAATAACCTCATGCACGATCCAGCGTTTGAACGCCTTGGCCTCCGGCTTGCGGGACCGGAGGACGAGCGAGTACAGGCCCGGTTCTGAAATGATACGGCTATCGCGTCGCAATCCTGTGGAATCATTCAGAGTGTGGATAATATCGACAATAGGGCGTTGCTCGTCGTGCTCCAGAATGTCCGGCAGATCCCGCGTCTCCGTTCCGAGGACGGCGCATACATCCCGCGCCACAAACCACGGCTCGCCTCCGTACTCGATCACGCGCACGGCCCCAAACTCCCTGTTCTGAAAAATTCGCAGCCCGCTCATCTGGGGCTCCCGTCCAGTACGGGGACGGCCACAAAGCCGTATCCGTGGCGATAGACTTGTCCGCCGGCCAGCGGATCAAGGGCATCCGCCGCTTCATTGTTCCATTTTGCGTTCGCCCTGAATTGCGCCTGAATAGTGGCGGCCTCGGAAGGCGACAGTTCTCCGTCGGCAACGGCGTCCAGAGTCTTTTTGTTCAGGATTCCCGTGTTCTCGGTCGCCTGCATGACCGCACGCGTGAGGTCTTCCGTGGTGGTGATGTTCGTTGCCGGGTGCATGTCCTCGACCTGCGCCGCGATCCAGTCCGCAATGATGGTGTTGCCGAGCGCCCGGCACAGGAGGGGGATGAGTTCGGGGGATGGCGTGTAGTCGTCGTACTTGTTGAAGTATCTGGAAACGGCAGCGGTGGAGAGGGACGAGCGGTTGGCTATCGCCTCGTTGGTCAGCCCGGAACGCTGCTTCGCCGCGTCCAGCGCTTCGTTGAACCCCATGTGCCGCAAGTTCATGCTCATGGTGTGAATCCTCCGTGTATTCATAAATTGCCGGGATTCGGGGTTTCGCCCATCCTGCATTCATGGAAACGGTTCATTTGCTCATCATCCTGCGCGTCCCCGTGTGGCGCGTCCGCATCCTGATCCATGGGGATCCCCGGATACGCTGGCGGGCGTACCGCGTCGCGGAGTACCCGACGCCCGAGGCCGTGGCCCGGCGGTGCGCGGAAGGGCTAGTGCGTCGGGAGGGTGATAAGTGCCACAATGACCACTCCCAAAGTGGGAAGGGCATCAGCCAGTGCGGTGCGTCTCCGCTTCGAATCCGGTGGGAGTGTTGGGGGTGGCTGGAGACGTGTAGATAAAAGGGGCGAGCCGGTCTAATGTTCTAGTATTCATACCTGCCCTGATACCTCTTTGTATCCTACGAATAATATTGAGGTTAACACCAGAAGCCTTTGCCAGACGATAGGCAGACCAACCCGTTCGTTCGAGGAAAGTATTGATGTCTTGTTGAATGCTCATGTCTTTTAGTAGCCAAACGTAGATATAAAAGCAAGGGAAAATCTATTTATGGCTAATAGCCAAATGGCTAGTAATATGCGAGAAGAAAACCTATGGGATTTTATGAAGAACTGATCGCGGGATTGAAAGAATCCATTGAGCGTGACTTTGATGGAAAGATTTCTCGACTCGCAGCGAAAGCAGAGACGCACACGTCTACGCTTTCCCGACTTGTGACGGGGGAACGTAAAGAGTGGCTTTCTCTTCTTGCGCGTGTTGCAGACGCCGCCGATTTGACGGTTATTTCTCGGAAATCATTTGTGAAAGAATCCCCCTTACTGCCTTCTGCCAAAGAAGTTTGTTGGATCGACGCAAAAGTGGTTCCGAATGGAGAGGTCGAGGGTCTTCCAGCAGCAGAAGATTTTCTTGCCGTCCCTATGGTTGAAGGGCAAGCTGCTGCAGGGCGTGGAAAAGATATTCAAGAAGGAATTAAGGGATGGGTTTTAGTCCGTCGTCAAAATATTTCTGCATGTCATCGCAATACGTTGTTGGCGATTCAGATTTCAGATGATGGCGATAGTATGGAGCCCACACTTAGGCCGGGGGATATCGTGTTGTATGACACCAACCCGGACAATTTTCGATTCCGACAGCCCGGTAATATCCATGTAGTGATGGAACCGGATGGTTCTGTCGCCATCAAACGAATAGCTGTGAAGCAATCAGCTGACGACACGCAACTTATTTTTTATTCTGATAATGCTACAATGCATCCCCCCCTCTGTTTTTCTCTAAATATGGATTATGAAGGGGAGATTACGAAGGCCGTGCTTGGACGAGTCGTTTGGGCATGGAGTGATCTACACATGAAATAGTCTTAATTTTTAATTTGTTACCGATGAGCCTCGCTTAGCGAGGCTTTTTTATGGTTAACAATATAGCCAAATGTAGAAATTTTGCTTGATCTTTAATCTACGTTTGGCTACCTTCTTTTTATGACGAAGCATCAAGCGAGTCATGAAGGTTCTTCGACAAGTAGCGCGACGAAGCCCCCAAACCCGGCGTTGTACCCGTCGAGCCCCCGCGTAACAGGCGGCAAGGCCATGACCACGGCAAGGCGTTGGAGCATTGGTAAAAGAGCAGGGCGGAGCCCCCGGCGGATAAAGCAAACCGGGGAAGAGAAAGGAAGAGGAATTGTAAATTTTCGCATTGAACCAGCCGGAATGATAACGGTTCTGGCTGGAAACAATACGAAAAAGCCGGGAGGAGCAGCCCCGGCATGCGAAGGTGTGACGAGCGCCGGGCCGTAATGCGTGATAAAAAACGACAAATTACCACATAGCACGAGGTGAGTACGAAAAATCGTACTCTTAAACCATGCTTGAACGTATCTGGTAAGAGTGGGGAAGAAAAAGGAAGAAGGATTCACTTTTAGGATGAAATTAGATAGAGAACAAAATACTTCATATCTATTAGGAGCATAGAGCTCACCGAAAAAGGGAAGCTTTATAGTCTGTTAGTACAAAAAACTACAGGAAAAATCATGAGCAAACTTCTTGAATCCGTCCACACTCTTGTCATTGATGGCGATATGCCTGCAAAAGCAATAGCATCCGCCATTGGAAAACCCTACTCGACTCTGCTCAGGGAGTGCAACCCCTATGGCAAAGGTGCAAAACTCAGCGCAGAGACGTTCATGGCAATCCTCAAAGCCACAGGGAACATCCAGCCTCTTGAACTCATGGCGCGAGAACTCGGTTACAAGCTTATTCCTATCGATTGATGATCCTTGCATAAAAGGGGCGGCGGATCTCCCGTCTCCCCAACCCATGCGTGGACCTGAGGCGTATGGAGATGTGCGCCCCCGGCGGGGATGGCCCCGCCGGGTTTTGTGGAAAGGAATCAATTTGTGTGCAACGTATACAAAAAATCTATATTTAACATTATAACTGTTTACATTTAACATCTAATTGACACAAAACCACTTTTTTTGTTTCTGCTAGCAAGCAGCGGCAAGCTTCTAGGGAAGTTCGGCGGCTACCAACTCTTGGAGGCGGTTTTACGGAACCGCAAACAGCGGCAAGCTTCTAAAAAAGTTCGGCGGCTCTACTATAGGCGGTTCTTCGGAGCCGCCTTTTTTCATGTCCAAGGCACGGCTCAACGGTGTAATCATTTCAGTTTTTACATCTTGCTCAAGAACTCAAAAAGGAATCAAAATCCTTTTTGAGCTTTGAGGTTTCGCGCCCAGCTCGAAAACGGCATCACAAGCGCGGCCCGATCCTATCGGGCATCCCTCCCCCTGTTCCCCCGGCGGCGGTCGGCGTTGTTCACGTCCGGGCGCGGCGTCGGCGGCGGGTTCGTCGGGGCTGGTTGTCAATGAGCAGGCGGTGGCGTTCACCTCACGGGGCAAGCCATGCTTGACTCTTTGATAGGTAAATTTTACCTCTCTTGTCAATACATAAAATTACGCCGAGATGAAAAGAGGTGATTTTGCTATGATTGGAGGAAAAGGAGACATGCAAGTGCTTAATGAAACAGGGATGGCTGCGTTTGAAGAATCCATCCGCAAGGCACTTGAGGAGCGCCGTAAAGTCATAGGTATGACTGAACAAGCACTTGGTTCGCTTGCTTTTCCTCATGTGGCGGATTCCCGACGGAAAGTTCAATCAATCAGAAAGGGGCAGGGCTCGGGTGAAAATCGTAAACCCCAACAACTCAGAATGACCGACGTAATGAACCTCTTAGCAGCCCTCGGTTTGCCTTGGGAAAAGGTGATTAAACAGGCTTTTGCGGATGCGGAAACGGCCCAAAAAGAGGAACAGGAAAAAATAAAGGCCCTTTTAGCAACCCACAAATAGGGTAACCCGTTAATATAAAACGACCTATCAAGCCGCCATAATGGGCGGCTTTTTTGTTACCCCTCTTTAGGGAAAAATTTTGCTCTTTCTCTTGACTATAAGGTAATTTTTACCTACCTTGTTTTCAACGAAGGACGGGAACCCACCCCGACCCGCTCATTGAAAACAGGCGCGATGACGGCCCTCAACTGGACGCTGTACGGCGAGGAAACGTACCCCACGGCGCTCAGCGCAAGCCCGAGCACACACGGTCGAAGCGTATGGACAGAGGTCGTGAAACCCGCTATTCTTTTGAAAAAGTGAGGGAATAATGCCCGTTATTCTTATCGTCGGGCCCTATCGCTTTTTCTTCTATTCCAATGAAGGAAATCCGGTAAAGGCCCCTCACATCCACGTCAGAAGCCAAGACGGAGAAGCGAAAATCTCACTCGTCGAACCGTACGGCGTTCTGCTCAATGCCGGTTTTTCCGCGCAGGAGCTGCGCAAAATATGCAAGCTCGTTCAGGAAAAACGGGACATCCTGAAGGGGGCGTATCATGATTATTTCGCCTAAAAAGGTTTGGTTCGACGAGGATTCCATGTGGGTGGGGCTGAATGACGCCCGCGTCATCGGCGTTCCTCTTGCTTGGTTCCCCCGTCTGCTCAATGCGACGGTTGCGGAACGCGAACGGTTTGAATTGAGCGCGTTCGGTATTCACTGGGAACACCTCGATGAAGACATTTCCGTCGAAGGACTCCTTGCCGGTCAGGGGGATTTGACGAGGACTCCCATCAAGGTCGCCTGACCATCTGCAAAAACACACCCGAAAGGCTCCCCGGAAACGAGGAGCCTTTTTTCGTGCCTAGCCCCATCGAAAAGCCCGGAACCAACCGGGCTTTTTCATTGGGTTTGGGACGCCAAGCCAAACATCAAAACGAGGGTATTTCTATGTGTTACGGCACGAACTGCGGACGTGAAGGGGCTTTTGGAACCTGCTATCACCCGGAAGACTGCATCATGCGCGCCATTGAGCGCGACGCGGAAGAGAACCTTGCCGCGCGGCTGGCACGCGACACGGCCCTGAGCCGGGAGCATTTCCCCTGCCCCAACTGCCTTGAGCAAGGGGAACGGCATAGCCTCACCTATGAAAACGGCCTGTTCACCTGCCCGGAATGCGGCGGGGAATGCGACGCGGCGGAACTCATCGCGCTCTATGATGATATACGCGCCGGGCATGTTTCCGATGCCGAAGTCGTCGGCCTGTGGATTGAAAAGCTCGACGCAAGGAGGGTCGCATGAGCGCCGCCATCTTCTGCCCGCACTGCAAGCTCAAGTACGACAAGGCCGTGAGGCTCAGGAGGCACCGCGACTTCTGGATCTGCTCGTCCTGCGCGGAACACTACACCGCCGAAACGCTGGCCACGGCGTGCGAGAACGCCGCACGGTCGTTTCTGGCAAAGGCCAACTACCTTAAAATCATGGCACGGAGGGCGGCGGCATGAAGATCGACATCTGGAAAAGGCCGTGGCTGGCGGTGCTCCTCCTGTTCCTCTGCTTTCTGCTCGTGGGCTATTTTGAGCGGCAGGATCAGGAACTCTTTGAACGGATGGCCCCGTTCACGGAGGCAATGCGATGAACTGGACGGACGACGCCTACAGCGACGAACACGGCCCTTGGACGGACGAGGAACTCATGATCGCGGCGGGCAATGCCGCCTTTGCGCGGAACCGGCGCAAGCACACGGAAACGGAAGAAGGCGGGGAGTAAGTATATGTGCGATACCCATAGCGAACAGATCAATGAACTGGCGAAGGCCCTTGCCGCCGCGCAGGGAGAGCTTGAGCCCGCAGAAAAGAACGCTACGGCAGCCATCGGGGAAAAGGGGAAGCTCTCGCGTAAATACGCTGACTTGACGGCGATGATCGATGCCGTCCGCAAGGTGCTCCCGAAGCACGGCCTTTCCATCGCGCAGATTGTCCTCCCTACTGAGGGAGTCGCGCACGTCAGGACCATGTTGATGCACGAGTCGGGGCAATGGCTGGCATCGGAATGCAGGATGCCATACGACAATACAGGCTCCAAGAACACTGTGCAGTCAATGGGCAGCGCCATCACCTACGCCCGGCGCTATTCCCTTTCGGCGTTGGTCGGCGTGGTGGCCGACGATGATGACGACGGGGAAGGTGCATGGAGGCGGGACGCCGACCGGGAACCGCCCCGGCGCAATACCCCCGAGTCCGCCCCGCAGCCCAAGCCCGAGCGCGTGAACCTCGCCGCCCTCGCCAAGGCGTTGAGCGAAGTGCGGGACAGTGCGGGGTTCGTCGCCTGTTACAACCGCCATCGGATTACTGAGGAACACCCGGACTACGAGGCGGTCAAGAACATGTTCGGCAAGAAGCGCCGGGAAATCGAGGCCAAGGTCGAGGCCGAAGCCGGAACCCCGCCCGAATTCGTGCCGCTGGACGCCGTGATCGCCGCCTTTGAAGCGGCGGAAAGCGTAACCGCGCTCAAGGAGGCGGCAACCCGGCTCGGCATTCCCGAAAACCACCCGGACAGTGAGGCCATCTACGCCGCCTACCGGGAACGGCAGCGCAAGATCGAAGCGCAGGACAAGGAATGCGCCGCGTAACAACAGCCCCGCCCTGATAATCAGGCGGGGCTTTTCTTTCCCTCAGCAGGAGATTGTATGAGCAGCCTCAACAAGGTGATGATCATCGGAAGGCTCGGGCGCGATCCCGAGATGCGCTACACCCAGGCCGGAAAGCCCGTATGCAGCCTGAACGTGGCTACGGATGAGGGCTACACCAACGACCGGGGCGAGAAGGTCGACAAGACGGAATGGCACAAGGTCGTCTTCTGGGACCGGCAGGCCGAAACCTGTTCGCAGTACCTTGCCAAGGGGAGCCTCGTGTTCGTCGAGGGCAGGCTCTCCACCCGCAAGTATCAGGACCAGCAGGGGCAGGATCGCTACGTCACCGAGATTCAGGGGCAGCGCGTCCAGTTCCTCGACCGCAAGGGGGACGGCGACGGGCAGCAGGGCCGACAGGGAGGCGGACGCCAGACACAGGGGCGGCACTCTGCCGACTATGAAGACCTCGGCCCCGCCTTCCCTTCCGAAGCCTCCGGCCTCGATGACGTGCCTTTTTAGGCAAAACCAATAGGATAGGAATATGGCACAGACCGCAGAAATTCTGGAAGCCCTCCCGCCCGCGCAGATGCAACCCACCGGACTGGCGCAGTTCGACCTGAACGTCACCGCGACGCCGTTGGTCATCACATGGGACAAGGACGCCGTGTCCACGCTGTTGGATACCGTCCTAGCCCAGTATGCGGGGCTGGAGGTACAGGAAGCCGACGTGCCCGCCATCAAAAACGAAATGGCGGGGCTGAACAGGCTCAGGGAACGGATGGACAACGCCCGGAAGGACATCAAGCGGCGGATTGCCGGGCCGCTGGACGGGTTCGACGCCGAGGTCAAGGCGCTGATCGCCCGCATCGTGGATGCCCGCGCTGCGCTGGACACGCAGGTCAAGGACTTCGAGCGGCGCGACCGTGAAGGCCGACGCGCAGCCGTCCAGTGTGTCGTCGACAACATCAAGAGCTGTGAAGGCGTGCCGGAACTGGACATCCCCATCAACCCTTCATGGCTGAACAAGTCCACGCGGCAAGCCGAGATCCACGAGGACATCAAACGGATCATCGCCGCGTACAGGCGGGAGTGCGAAGAAACCCGCCGGATGGAACAGGCCAAAGCCGGCCGCATCGCGCTGGTGGAGGCCACGGCAAAGGCTCAGGCGGAACAACACGGTTTCGCGCTTCCCCTGTCGAAGTTTGCGGCCTGCCTGACGCCGGACATTTCCGGGGAGGACGCCGCGGGCATCATCAGGCAGGTATATGCGGCGGAAGCCAAGGCCCGCGAAGAGAGCAGGCCCACCCCCGTCGTCAAACCTGCGGAGCCGCGCCCCGATTCGTTCATTGAGCAGGAGGAGGGCTTTCCCTTCGCCCCGCCCGTGAACGTGGCTTGTACCCTGACCCTCAGCGTCAAATACGCGCCGAAGTACGAGGATACCGTGCAGGAGGCTCTTGCCATGCTCCGCACGGTCGGCATGGTCACAGTTTTCTAACCTTCCGGCGCCCACCTCCCGCGCCGTCCCCATAGAGCCAGCCGGGGGGCATGTACCCCGGCACAATGCCAATCCGCCCGCGTAACAACGGGCTTTCTTTTTATCCAACCCAAAGGAGAAAGAGCCATGAGCAGCCCTCTCGACATGCGAACCATGAACAACGGCGGCGTGGTCGAAGCCGTCAACATCGCGCTTGCCAAGGTCGCGGACAACATCGCGGACGTGAACACGCCGCCGGACAAGCCCCGCACCGTCACCCTCAAGATCACCTTCAAGCCCGACGAGAGCCGGACGCTGATCGCATCCAAGGCGGTCGTGACGACCAACCTCCAGCCGCAGGAGCCGCAGACCATCCCGGTCGTGCTCGACAAGCTGGACGGCGCGCCCATGCTGTTCGAGTCCTTCACCGACAACCGCCCCGACCAGTACCGTTTTGACGGCACGTCCCCTACGGAACTCAGGGGCAATGGCAACGTGACCGTGAACGTCACCCCGTTCAAGAAGGCTGAGGAACATCCCATCAACCAGTAACCGAAGGAAGAAAAACACATGGAAATCAACCGAATCGAAGCTGACAGGCACCTCATCGGCGTAGGCCGGGAACTCGAATCACTTGACGGCAAGGCCAAGGCCGCTCTCCCCATTCATGTCACGGAAGACGACCTGCGCTTTTACAAGCCTGACCCGGAAGGGGAATGGCAACGCCTCCATGACGCGGAACAGGACTCGCTCACCGTGGGCACCTTGCAGGCCGTGGTGGATTACCTCAACCAGAACCCAGACGGGCTGGAACTCGAAAAACTCCTTGTCCACGTCTGCGATGTGACGACCGTGAGGGTCATGTCCATTCCTTTCGGGGGCTGGAAACAGCGCACCACCTACATGCGGGCCGACGCCGTCATCCCTGTCCACCGTTTTGGAAGCTGGACCTCACCCGACGAGTTCGTCCCCTATCTCCAGTCCTGCTTTGTCCCCTCGGACGATCTCGATGCGCTCATCAAGATCAGCGGCAATCTCGTGGACACCTCGGAAGTCCGCGTACAGGACGACGGCGTGTCGCAGGAGGTTTCCATCCGGCAGGGCGCGGCACGCAAGGCAGAAGTTCCCGTACCGTCCCCGGCGGTCGTCTTCCCGTTCAGCACCTTCGCGGAAGTCGCGCAGCCCGCGCACAAGGTCGTGTTCAGGCTCCAGTCTTGCCCGCTGGCCTGCAAGCTCATCGAGTGCGACGGCGGCGCGTGGAAGCTGGAAGCCATCGCCAACATCCGCACATGGCTGCTTGAAAACCTGCCTGAAGGCGTGAAGGTCATCGCGTAGCATCCACCCCCCGGTTTGGCCTTTATCAGACCGGGGGCTTCACAGGAGAACTTGCCATGTCTTTCCAAGACGCCTATGAGCGGATACTTCAGTCCACGGGCCTGCGCACGCAAACGGATGTCGCCGCTATGCTCGGTGTGAAGCAGAGTAGTATTTCGGATGCGAAACGGCGCAACCACATCCCCGATTCTTGGATCTTGACGCTTTTCAATAAGAAAAGCCTCAATCCCTCGTGGATCCGCACCGGCGAAGGCCCGCAGTATGTGGCGGGAACGGATACACCCCCGACGCCTGTTTTGTCGGAACAGCAGGCGGCAGAGAGCCTTGAGCCGATACTCCGGGCGGCCCTGCTCGGCGTGGTTCCCGAGCTTGCCGACCAACTCAGGCAAAAGATGAACCCATAACCTCAACACGCATCACACGGAACGGTAATGAACGACGCTGAAATCATGGAACTCGTTGATGAGGTCAGAAGGTGCGAACGCGCCGTGCAACAGGCGAAGAACGCTCTTGAAATCGCCAAACGTGACGCCGCCGTCGCCGTCTGCCCATATAAGGAAGGCGACATCGTATTCGGATGGGATCGCGACGGCACCAGTCCGGCAAAGGTCGATAAAATCCTCTTTACCCCCTCCTACCCCTACTACGACCTGCGCGTGCTCCCCATCACGGAAGGGGGCAAACCATCCCGACGGCACAGGTACGCCTACAACGTGCTGGATGTAACACCATACGAAGGCGACGAATGACCCCAAACGAAAGGCGGCTCACTTTGATGTGGGTCGCCTTTCGTTTGGGTGTTGTGGGCAATTGGTCCTGGAAGGGGGTGATGCCGATGAAGTGGCTAGGCGTCCGACCAGATACTTCTAAGCCGCCTACACGGCGGATAACCCGGTGACGGGAACGCGCTGTCGCTCCGGTTCCTTCTAAGCCGCCTACACGGCGGATAACATGAGCTTGACGGTCTTATATCGACTTTGAATCTTCTAAGCCGCCTACACGGCGGATAACGAAGTGGTTAAGGATTATGGCACGGTCTGTATCTTCTAAGCCGCCTACACGGCGGATAACTAGAGGCTTTTACAAAAGTATCTCTGCTTTTCAGTAGGTTACACCTGAAAAGACTTCAGAAACTTCGCTTTTCCTCTCTATTTGTAACTACCTTATTCTCAATCTCTTTTTTAGACAACTTTTTTATGAAGCCAAAGGAAAGATATGATCACCCCCGAAGAACTCGACTACATCCGAACCGCCGCCATTGGCGACATGCTCGGAGACTCCAAGGCGCTCGACGAGATGGGGTCAGCGGCTACCATTTTCAGGCTGTGCCGGGAACTGGAACATGCCCAGAATGAAAAAACAGAACTGCAAGAAGTTGTCGTCCGTATTTACAAGGCACTAAAGGGATAAAAATGATATGAACCCAACAAAAGAAGAGCGCGACCAGTGGCGCGAAAGACTGTCATCACCATACACATGCTTTGATGCGGCCCATGCGGACTTCACCATCCGGCTACTTCGTGGAGAAAATATGACCCCAACCAAAAGAGCTAGGAGAAGTGAATGAGTACGTTGACGTTGAATCTGAGTGAGAAGCTGGTGAAGGACATCATCGAGAGTGATGCCAGTTTGAAGGCCGAGATCGACGCCTTGGTCATCGACAAGGCCGCGAAGAGTTTCCTCACCAAGGGTATCGAAAAGCGCGTTGAACGGATGATAAAGAACGATCTGTCCGACTCCGTAAATAAAGCTATTGAAAAGTACATTCAAAGTGGCGCATTCGGGCTGAACCACTATAGCACCATCAAAGAGGTCCTGTACGACAGGATTGCTTCTTTGGTAGATGCCGAGGTTGAAAAGAGAATTAGAAAGAGCATCGAGGAATATGCTGAGGTCAAGATCAAAGAACTTGTCGATACCAGATTGGGTAAAGAGAGTGATACGATTCTTTTATACATTGATCGTGTCATAGAATTTAAGATCAACAGCATCATCGCCGGATTGATGGATATGAGAAAGAAGGAAGGTGGGGCATGTGTGAGGAACTGACGTTGCTACCGTGCCCGGCGTGCAAAAATACCAATGTGGTCCTGAGAGCATATACGAGAGCCTACGGGTTCTGTACTGCGTGCGGGATGTGTGGCCCTTGCGCTCCAAAGGTTAACGCGGAATATGCGATCAGGCAATGGAACGCCTTCCCCCGCGCGCTGGAGTGGACGGACAGCCGTCCGAAGGTGCCCGGGTGGTACTGGTTCAGAAACGGAGGCGCCAAGCCAGTGATATTGCCGATCACGCTGCCAGTGAGGTGGAAAGTAGAACCAGACGATGAATGGGCAGGCCCCATCCCCGAACCCCGTGAACCGAAGCAGTGGGTAGCTATCAAGAACGCGGAGGAACCATGTCCGAAGAACTGACGTTACTTGGTGGGTCCTTCAACGGGTCAGAGCTCTGGGTCGCCTGCGGGAACATGCGAAAATGCCGCATGGCTGGCCCGTCAAGAAAAACCGTCGCTGAGGCTGTTGCCGCATGGAACGCCATGCCCCGTGACCTGACGTGGACGGACGAGCCGCCGAAAGAGGTAGGAAACTATTGGTGGAGGTGGGATGCAGGCAGTAAGCATTGGATATACAACGTGAGGCTTATACCGACAATACACGGGCTGATAACGTATGACCACAGCGCCTATGACGCGGAACACGTGGAAGACATCGGCGGCCAATGGGCAGGCCCCATCCCCGAACCCCGTGAACCGAAGGAACAAGGAGGATATGATGGATAGCTGGACGTTGTGGAGCGAGCAGCAGCCTACGGATGCCAAGCTAGTATATCGCTGGCGTATCCCCGCACAGGAGATTCTGGGACTGGTCATGCAGCCGGAGTGGTCGGAGAAACTCTTTTCTCCCCTATGCCAACCTGATATTTATTTTCCGAGTTGTGCGAGATGGGACGGATGGAAATGGCATATCCCCAATGGGCTGGAATGGCGCGTTGCGTCGCCAAATGAGCCGGAAGGGGAAAAGGGAGTCGTATGGGGCGGCCTTGACTTGCTTCCATGCCCATTCACCGGGAAACTTCCGACTGTAATCTATCATGGTCGATATATCGGGGCTCCACCATACCATGCTGAGTGGCTTGGCATAACCTCGTTCTCATATGTTTTTTCTTGGTATATCGTAAGATCTATCGGATGGCGTAGCGCCAAAAATATGCGCGACGCATGGAATATGAGGTGTATCCCCGAACCCCGCGAACCGAAGTAGCCCCGAAAGGGGCTTTCCTTGTAGCGATGATGTCCAGCGCAGGCTGTCTGCTGGCGCAAAGAGAGATCTCGACAGGAGGTTCCATATCCTCGCCGGGCACGTCGGGGATATTCAGGCCGCTGCCGGCGACGCTTCCCGCTGGACACAATGGGGTGCCGGGATGTGGGCCGGGCTGACCTTCCTTGAAGATTGCCGGAACACCTGCCCCGCCTACTTCCGGGGTCTTCACTGGCACAACCTGCTCAAAACGCTGACCACGCTGTGCAATGCGCTCGAAAAGGTCGACCCGCGAATCGCCGAGATTGGGACGCGGGTGTACGAGCGGGCCGCGTAGGATGAAAGGAGACAACTATGGAAACGACAATCTCGGAAATCCGCTCAATCGTACAGCGGCGTCGGGAGTTAGAGATTGAAGACCAACGTCTCTACCAACGGTTTCTCGAACTGCTCGAACTCAACCAAGGGACTAGAAAATCTTCCCGCGATAGGCTATCCCCAGAATCAGGGAAGGCGCTTTTTGCTGGCTTGAAGAGAGGTTTTCATGAGCGTAGCAAAGCGCGGTGACGGCAGATTTGTCGTCAAGTTCAAAGATGAAGAAGGGCGCTGGAAACAGCGCTCTTTCCGTACTGATGAAGAGGCTCGGCAGTTCGATGCGGATTGCCAATATGATAAGGTGGAAAACACGCGCCTGACGCTGTTGGAGGCGGTGCTGGTGTACTTAAAGAACACTGAGTACGCCGAAAAAACCATAGCAACGTACGAGTTTTTGGTCTGTGGTCATGACAGGCAAAACGGCTATCATCGGGAAGGTCCAGCGGAGTTTATTGCCGACCGTTTTGTTGACACATTGACACGTCGTGACCTCGAAAATGTGCGCGAGAGGTGCAGGAATGATGGTCTAACTATGACAAGCATCAACTCCTACGTTTCAAAACTCAAGGCCGCAATCAATTGGTGCGTCGAACAGGATTTGCTCCACGAGAATCCTTGGGGGAAATATCGGCAACTCCCAGGCGCAAAAAACAAGCCACGGACGGGAACGCTGGAAGACTTTCACAAACTCTTTCCTGTGCTCCCGCCGTGGCTTCAATGGGCAGCCCAAACCGCCATTGCCCTATGTCTGCGTCCCGGCATATCCGAACTTTTCCGTCTCGAATGGTCGGCATTCGACTGGAAGGCTAGAACCGTGTGCGTTTACATGCCGAAAGTTTGTACTACAAAACTTGTATTCCCGCCAGAGGCATATCTTGCCGAAGCGTGGCTACGGTTCAAGTCAGACATGGCAGCTGGAAAAACCCTCGTTTGCCGTGGGAGAAAAGGCACGGCAGTGACCTCCTCCATGTACCACAAGTCATGGGATAGAGCATGTAAAAAAATCGGCGTACTTATGCCTATGTACGCGTTACGGCATATTGCTGCTTCCGAAATGCTGGCAAATGGGGTGGACATCGCAGCAGTGGCCGCGCAACTTGGGCACAAGAACATCACCACAACAGGGGCATTCTACACTCATGCGCTGGCATCATCCCAACGGCGTGCAGCTACATGCCTCCCTGATTGCACCAACTTGGTGCGGAATGGTGCAGAAAAACAATTATATAATTAATAAAAATAATGTATTGAGCATAAAAGCTATCTTCCTTCGGTGAACGTCTCCTCGCTCCAGATTTCGAGTCCCGCCTCACGGGCCATACGGGCGAAAACGCCTTCGCCCGGCACGCGGGTTCCGGTAAAGGAGCCGTCATAGATTTCCCCGGATCCACAGGAAGGAGAGCGGGCCTTGAGGATCGCCGCTGTGCAGCCGTTTTCCAACGCCAGCCGCAAAGCTTCCTCCGCCCCACAGGTAAAGGCACCGGTCACATCCGTTCCGTCTTTGGCGACGACACGCCCGCCCCTGATTTCCGAGGGGACGCGCGGCGTCGGAAGCCCCCCGAGGACTTCCGGGCACACCGGTAGGGCCTGCCCCGTGCGGACCAGCGCTTGTACCGCCGGACAAGGAGAGCAGCCTCCGTCATACCGGCAGGATTCACCCGCCAGACACGCGCTGACCACATACTGTTTGGACATGTTCGGCTCCATCCTAACGCCCTATTACTCTAACAGAATTCACGTACCAGCCCGGCGGCGTGGGGGAAGGTCTGCCCCAGAACGTCGGGATCGGCCATTTCAAAATCCGCAAAATCAAATCCCGGAGCCACGGTACAGCCCACAAGCGCAAAATCGGAACCTTCCGCCGGAGTAGCGCCGAACCAACAGCCGCCTGGGACGGTGTATTGGAGGTACTGGCCGTTGAGTACATCCTGCCCCAAAAGGATTTCTTCTGCGGTCCCATCCGGCCTGACTATCGCCAGCCGCAGGGGGGCTCCAAGATAAAAATGCCACATCTCGTCCTGTTTCAGCCGGTGCAGATGGGAATATTCTCCCCGGCGCAAGATGAACAGGATCCCCGTGGAGAAGTTCCGCGTCCCTCCGAAACCGGGCAGGGCGTCGGCGGGGATCGCTCCTTGGCTGCGATATGTCTCGGCGAAAAAACCGCCTTCAGGATGCGGGGACATGCTGAAATGCTCTACCAGTTTCTGAGGATCCATTTTTTCTTCCTTAAGCGTGTGATTGGAGGGTGCCGCGACCGCATCAGTTGCAGCGGTTTTTTTCATGCCTCAGGCGCGGACAGTGCCGGGCCGCTTTTTCCACTGCGCCACTGTGCTACGATGCGTCTTCGGGCTTTTCCCCGTTCGCCTGTGCCCGCAATTTTTTCGCCTTGATGATCAGTTCGGGGCGGTATTCGAAATGCATGAGGTCGAAATGCTCCCACTTTCCGCCCCAGATGAAGCCGTTGTCCTCAAAGAGTGAGACGATGGCGGAGGGGAAGGTCTTCTGCAACGGATGCGGGCGGAGTTTGCTCCATTGCCAATACGGACCCTTGTCTGGATTGAGATCCACCGCAATCCCGAAACTGTGGGGGCTCAGGCGGTTCGTTTTGGCGATGGCGCGCCAGAAGTAGCCGTAGATGGGCGAAAAATAGCTGTTCAGTTCGGGATCGGCGGGCCGGAGCTTCCACGCCGCGTCGATGCGCAGGAACGCTTCGGCGGCGGGGGCGGCAAGGCGCACCTTGGTCTTGCCGCCGAACAGCGTACGGACGATTCCCCGTTCCACGGAACGCTGGTCCGCCCCGTACAAAGCCTTGAGCAGGGGATAACAGCGGATGCGCCCCGGCTCCTCATCGGGCGCGAAATCCGGGCGTTCGGGTTCCAGCGGGTAAGGCTGGCGCATGGCGTCCTCAATATCCGCATTTTCCAGCAGTTCCGCATGGCTTTTCATTTTCCCGTCATCATAGAGGAGACGTCCGCCGTTCTTGGTGAGGAACCACACATGCCCCGCGTCGTCGGTTTCCGTGCCCGTAATGAATCCGGGGTAGGCTTCTTGCAGACATTCAAGATCCAATTCGAGATCGCCGGCACAGGCCGGGATGGCCCAGAGCAGGCAACAGAGGCAGAAAATCAGTTTGCGCATCGGTCGTTCCTTGAGGAGCTTTTGGCTCGGCAGGGCGTTCTTCTCTGATTTCCGGAATGGCGCCCGAGAGCGGTTCTACTGCGGAATGCCGGAAATGTCGAAGCCTGTATATCTTTTTGCCAAGGACATTGGTTTTCCGGCATATTCGAAGCGGTGCGGCGGATTGTTGAGCGACGCGGGGGAACGGAAAAATCTTTTGATGCTCGGATCATGCCGTTGCCTTTGGGGGATTTTTCTCGAATGCGCTCCGGCGAGCCCCGCAAGGCCGCTTTCGGACGCGCGCTTTCTGTTGACACCCGCGATTATTCTTTCTAGAGCCTTGGGAAATGCTGTTCGGAGGTCCTTATGAAAACACGCAGAGCTTTTATCCAGACGGGCGCAGTGGCCCTGTGCGGTCTCGCGGCGGCTCCGGCCCTCGCCAAGCCCCGGAAACCCAAGGACGCCGACTGGACCGAGACCTTCGACGTCATCGTCATCGGCAGCGGCCTCGCCGCGTTCGTGGCGGGCCTGTCGGCTCTTGAGAGCGGAGCCAAGCGCGTGGCCCTGCTCGAAAAAATGGGCATGATCGGCGGTTCCACGGCTATCAGCAACGGGACCATCTCCGTGCCCGGCAGCCCGCTCCAAAAGGCACAAGGCATTGAAGACTCTCCCGAAGCCATGCTCAAGGATCTGCTCAAGGCCGGGAAAGGCTTCTGCCATCCCGAACTGACGAAGACCCTGGTGGGCAACGGCGTCGAGGCATTCGATTTTATCGTCAAACACGGCGCGAAATTCAAGGATACCGTGATGATGCCCGGCGGCATGACCGCCAAGCGCCTGCTTCAGCCCGACTACAACGGCGCGACGGGTCTATTGGCTCCCCTGCGCGAAAGCTATCTCAAGATGGGCGGCCAGCTCATCTTGTGCTGCAAGGTCGACCGGTTGCTGCTCGATCGTGACGGACGGGTCGAAGGCGTTGCGGCGCGTACGGATTACCATTTCAATACGCGGCTCAAATCGGACGATCTCGAGAACAAGGGCGGGACGCCCGTGCGCTACCGGGCGAAACGGGGCGTAATCTGCTGTACCGGCGGCTTTGAGGCGGATCGCGCCTTCCGGTCGCAGGAACTGCCGCAGTTTGACGGTGCGTTCACGACCGAGCATCCCGGCGCGACGGCTTCCGGGTATCGTATGCTTGCCGCCGCCGGGGCCCGCATGATCAACGGCACGCTGTACCGCCCGGCCTTCCCATGCACGGACGAGCAGCCGCTCGGCATGATGATCGACCCTGCCACGGGCAAGCGGTTCGTGAGCGAAAGCGCGGATCGTGTGGCTATCTTCCACGCCGCAAGCAAGGTATTGGCCTCCAACGGGCGCCGGATGCCCTTGTCCATTCTTGACGGCGATGCCTACGAACTGGTGGAAAACAAGCACCGCATGGAAAAGAACGCCGGTGCGGGCTATGTGACCAAGCATGACAGCCTTGAAGATTTGGCGGAGCATTACAAGATTCCGCTGGATGCGCTCAAGGCGACCATTGAGGAATACAACGCGATGGCGGAGAAGGGCGAAGATACGGCTTTCAAGGCCGATTTCGCCAAGACCAAGAACAACAAGGTGGACAAGCCGCCGTACTATGCGGTGATGGTGAAGCCGAACCTGACCTACAGCCTTGCGGGGGCGCTCATCACGCCCAAGGCTGAAGTGGTGAGCGTGCTCGACGACGCGCCCATTCCCGGCCTTTACGCGGCGGGCGAGGCTACCTCGGGCGTTCACGGGGCCATGCGTCTTGGCGGTTGCGCCATTCTTGATTGCTGCGTGTTCGGTATGCTCGCCGGGCGCAACGTCATGGCGAAGAAGGTGTAGTGGATTGGGGGAAGAAAGCATTGGGAGGGGGGAGGGAACCTTATCTGAGGAAAGGTTCCCTCCCCCCCTCCCAAACCCTCCCCTCTCCCTCCAAAGACTTTTGGCGTTATCGAATCCCTGTTCGAGATTTTGCTGATCATCGTGGAAAAAAGAGGGTAATATATTACTAAATTGTGGATAGTAAAAAATGAAAAAAGGCGGAGAAATTTTTCTCCGCCTTTCTGTTTATTATGGAAGAATGGAGTCTTTTCCCCCAAATCGCATACAGCCATAGCCGAGGGGGTCTGGGGGAAATCATTTCCCCCAGCGGGTGCAGGGCAGAGCCCTGCCCGCCGGAGGCATTCTCCTTTTTACAGCGCGTGGGCCGTGCGGCTGAGGATGTCGTCCTGCACTTCGCGGCTGAGTTCGACGAAATAGGCGCTGTATCCGGCTACACGGACCAGAAGGGATTTGTACTCCTCGGGGTGGGCCTGAGCGCAGCGCAGGACTTCGTGGCCCACCACGTTGAACTGGACATGGAACACGTCAAGATCAAGGAAGGACTTGAGGAACGCCGAGAGCCGGATGCGCCCGGCTTCGCCCTCGACTGACGCGGGCGTGAACTTGAGGTTCAGGAGCGTGCCGCCGTCGATGCAGGTGTGCGGGAGCTTGCCGAGCGAACGGAGTACGGCGGTCGGCCCGGTGCGGTCCGCGCCCTGACAGGGGGAACAGCCTTCCGCAATGGGCCGGAAGGCACGGCGGCCCGAGGGGAGCGCGCCGACTGCCATGCCCTGCGGAACATTGGAAGACACCGGATAGAGCGCGGGCAGCTTCTGGTTGCCGAGCAGCCCCCGGAACGCGGCGATCTTCTTGATGATGAATGAAGTCAGATCGATGACCATCGCGTCGGCTTCGGGATCGTCGTTGCCCCACTTGGGGGCTTCCTCATCGATGAGGCGCAGCAGGGGTTCGTAGCCCTTGAAGTCGTGCTTCACGGCGTCCGCGAGGGTCGCCATATCCACTTTTTTTTCGTCGAAGACCAGCTTTTTCACCGCAACCATCGAGTCGGCGTAGTCGGCCACGCCGTTGCCGTTCATGCCGGGCCCGGTGTTGTAGCGCGCCCCGCCGCGCATGAGATCCTTTCCCTTTTCCACGCAATCGAGGAGGACCATCGAGGCCACGGGGTTGGGCAGGTAGCGCTGGTGCAGGAGTTCCAGCAGGTTCTGCATACTGGAGAAGGTGCGGAGCAGGTGATCGAGCTGGGCGTGCACCGCGTCGCGGAACTGTTCAAAGGTCGTGAAGGATGCCGGATCGCCGGTTTCAAGGCCGAGCTTTTTGCCGCTCTTGAGATGGACGCCGTTGGAGAGCGCGAATTCGACGGCGGCGGCGATGTTGTAATGCCCCGCCGAACTCCATTGGGACATCTTGCCCGGCATGTTGGCTTCCACGCAGCCGAGCCCCACCCAGTCGCGGGCCAGCTCCGGCGGGATGCCTTTCTTCATGAGCTGCTTCATGCCGATATCATCACTGTAGATGGCGGGGAAGCCCGAACCCGTCTGGATGAGTTCCGCAATCTTGAGGAAGAAGTCCTCGGGGTTCTTGCGGCTCAGGCGCACGGAAAGGGACGGTTGCACCATCTGTGTATCGATGGTCGCTTGCAGCATGAGGTAGGAAAGCGGATTCACCGCGTCGAGCCCGTCCATGTCCACGCCGCCGATGCAGACGTTCTGGAACGCACAGAATCCGGCGTAATGCGTCGCTGCGGGTTCGTTCCAATACCAGATCTGTTCGCCGAACTTGATCCACATGCATTCGATGAGTTCCAGCGCATCGGCGTCGGTGAGGATGCCTGCCTCCACATCGCGCTTGTAGTAGGGATAGAGGTTCTGGTCCATGCGGCCCGGCGAATAGCCGCCCGCGTTGCCTTCGATGAACAGGCCCACGAAGATGAAGTAGTGGAGCTGCATGGCTTCACGGAAGGTCTTCGGCGGGTTTTCGGCTATAGCGTCGCAGGCCTCGGCCATGCCCAACAGTTCGGCCTTACGGGTGCCGTCCCTTTCGGTGGCGGCCAGCTCGCGGGCGGCCTGCGCGTGGCGGCGGCAGAGTATGGAAAAACCGTCACAGGTGATGGTGATGGCTTCCCAGAAGTCGCGCCGGTCGTAGTTTTCCACATCATTGAGATCGACGGTTTCAAGCAGGGCTTGCGCTTGCGCACGGATGCCCCCGAAGCCTTTGGCGAAGATGTTTTCCTTGAATTCAGGGACGATGTCTCCGGGAGTGCACTCAATCTTGATGTCGTTGTCGATGACGCCGCCCACCGAGATGATGTCGAGGATGGGCTTGGGGGCTTGCGCGTTCCAGTAATCGCGCAGGGTCTTGCCCTTCCAGTACGGATAGATCTCGTTGCGGAAGAGCATTTTCTGCTCCTCGGTGATCGCATAAGGATCTTGCGGGCGCGTCGCCATCGTGTCCAGTTCTTCGTAAACCCAGTTGTTGGACAATTCCGGGCAGATATGGATAGTCCGTGCGGTGCGTCCTGCATTGCCGACGACGAGTTCGCCGGGCTGGATGGTGATGGTCTTGGTTTCGCAGTGGCGTTTGAAAGCCTTGGCGCGGCGGACGATCATGGGTTCGCCCTCCGTTTCCTTGAATACGTGCGTCTTGGAGAGCGCGCCCTCAAGACAGACGGCGGGAACATGGGTAAAAAACTGCTTTTTGAGCTGTTCGATTCGGGAAGTCAGCATGGCGGGGTCCTTTGTGGATAACGGTAAAAACGGTTGGGAGTTCAGGAGAGCACAGTGCCTGCAAGTATTGAAAGGTTCTGCGCCGCAACACGGCGTGGGTTTTTCCGGGAATGATGTTTTCGGGAAAAGGGGCCTTTGGAGTGAGCCGCATTTCAAAGGCAGTCGGCTCTAGAACAATACCTTGGTCCCGCCGAGACGTTCCGCGACGAACGCTGCACGGCGGGCAAGGTCTTCCTTGCTCATGGGTCCGAGGGATTCGAGCGCATAGGCCCGTCCGAGCAGGGCGTACTTGTTTTTGCCGAGGCGGTGGTAGGGCAGCAGTTCCACGGCTTGTACGCGGCCCAATGCCTTGATGGTGCGGGCAAAGTTTTCGAGATGGCCTTCATCGTCGTTGAGGCCGGGGATCAGCGGCAGGCGTACGGTCAGCTTCCCGGCGGCGCGATCCAGCACGGCGTCGAGGTTGTCGAGGATGAGTCCGCAGCCCTGTCCGGTGAGTTCCCGATGAACGTCGTCGTCCGCATGTTTCACGTCGTAGAAGAGGCAGTCGGCGGCATCCGCGAGGGCAAGCAGATCCTCGCGTTTGCCGAACCCCGACGTTTCCAGCGCGAGATGGATGCCGTAGCGTTTGCACGCTGCCATGAGGTCAAGGGCGAAGGCCGCCTGTGCGAGCACTTCACCGCCGGAAAGCGTCACGCCGCCGCCGGAATTGCGGTAAAACGCCATGTCCTTTTTGATATCTTCGAGCACGTCCGCCGTGTTGCGTTCGACCCCTGCGATCTGGAGCGCCTTGCCGGGGCATTCCTTCGCGCACAGCCCGCAGCCGTCGCACAGGGCACGGTCGAAGATTACTGCCTCGCCTTCACGGGTGACGGCGCGCTGCGGGCAGATCTCCGCGCAGTGGCCGCAGGAGAAGCATTTATCCGCATGGTACAGCAGTTCGGGCTTGTGCTCCTGCGTAGTGGGGTTGGAGCACCAGCGGCAGCGCAGGGGGCAGCCTTTCAGGAAAACCACGGTGCGGATGCCCGGGCCGTCGTGGATGCAGTAGTGCTGGATGTTTTCGAGAACTCCCTTCATGGTGGACCGTCCCGTGCGTTACAGGGTGTTGACCGTGCGGCTGAGGATGTCGTCCTGCACCTCGCGGCTGAGCTCGACGAAATAGGCGCTGTATCCGGCCACGCGCACGAGGAGCGAGCGGTATTCCTCGGGCCGTTCCTGCGCGCAGCGGAGGATGTCCTGCCCGACCACATTGAACTGGATATGGAAGATGTCCATGTCGAGGAAGGCCTTCAGGAAAGCTGACAGGCGGTGCCCGCCTTCCTCGCCCTGCACCACGGCGGGGGTGAGCCAGAGGTTCAGGAGCGTGCCGCCGTCGAGGCAGGCATGGGGCATCTTGTCCAGCGAGCGCAGGATGGCGGTCGGCCCGAAGCGGTCGCAGCCCTGCGAGGGGGAACAGCCGTCCGCCAGCGGCTTTCCCGCACGGCGTCCCGAGGGCAGGGCGCCGATGGACAGCCCCTGCGGTACATTGGAGGAAACCGGGTACAGCGCGGGCATCTTGGGGTTGCCGAGGATGCCCTTGAGTTCCGCATGGATTTTGATGATGAAGTCGCACAGCTCCATGACCACGGCGTCGACGTCGGGATCGTCGTTGCCCCACTTGGGCGCATCTTCCGCCAGCATACGTTCCACGGCCTCATAGCCCTGAAAATCCGCCGCCAGCGCTTCGAGCAGGGTGTGCATGGGCAGCCGTTTTTCGTCGTACACAAGCTTCTTCACGGCAATGAGCGAATCCGCGAAATCGGCCACGCCGTTGCCGTTCATGCCCGGCCCGACGTTGTAGCGCGCCCCGCCGTGCATGAGATCCTTTCCGTTTTCCACGCAGTCAAGGATACTCATGGAAATGAGCGGGTTGGGGAAGAACTGCTGTTGCAGCCTCTCGATGAGGTTCTGGGAGATGGAAAACTGCCGGATGAGCCGATCGAGCTGGGCATACACGGCGGCCTTGAACACCTCGTAGGTGGCGAAGGCTTCGGGATTGCCGGTTTCGAGGCCGATCCGCTTGCCGCTCTTGCGATGGACGCCGTTTGTGAGGGCGAACTCCACGGCGGCGGCGAGATTATAGTGTCCCGCCGAACTCCATTGGGAGGTCTTGCCGGGCATGAGGGGTTCCACGCAGCCGATGCAGCTCCAGTCCCATGCTTTTTCGAGCGGCACGCCTTTCTTCATGAGCATCTTGAGGCCGACTTCCTCGTTGTAGATGGCGGGGAAACCGGAACCGGTCCTCACCAGCTCGGCGATTTTAAGGAAATAGTCCTCGGTGTTCTTCTTGCTCAGGCGCACGGACACGGAGGGTTGGACCATCTGGAGGTCGATGGTGGCCTTGAGCATGAGGTACGTGAGCTCGTTGACGCCGTCCTGCCCTGTTTCGCGGTCGAGCCCGCCGAGGCAGACATTCTGGAAGGAGCAGTACCCCGCATAGTGCTTGATGCCCGCTTCGTCCCAGTACCATACGGCGTCGTTGCTTTTGATCCAGAAACACTCAATGAGTTCGAGGGCGGTGGCGTCGTCGAGGATGCCCTCTGCCCGGTCATGCAGATAATAGGGGTAGAGATACTGATCCATGCGTCCCGGCGAATAGCCGCCCGCGTTGCTTTCCATGTACAGGCCCATGAACAGGAAATGGATCTGCTGGAGTGCCTGCCGGAAGGTGGCGGGAGGGTTGTCCGCGAGGAAGGCGCAGTCGGAAGCGATGTTGAGGAGCTCCGCTTTGCGGATGGGGTCACTCTCCCGTGCGGCGAGGGCTTCGGCGGCTTCGGCGTGCCTGCGGCAGAGGATGCGGAGCCCTTCATTGACGATGACGGCCGCCTGCCAGAAGTCGCGCTTCTCATAGTTGGCGGGTACGGTAAGGTCCACGGCATCGAGAAGCGCCTGCGCCTCGTCCTGAATACCCTTGAAGCCCTTGGGTAAAAGATGATCCGGAAATTCCGGCGTGGTTTCGCCGGGCGCGCATTCGATCTTGATGTCGTTGTCGATGACGCCGCCCACGGCGATGAGTTCGAGCAGATCCTTGGGGGCCTGCCCGTTCCAGCGTTCGCGCAGGGTCTTCCCGACCCAATACGGGTAAATCTCCTCACGGTAGAGGCGTTTCTGCTCCTCGGTCACGTCATAGGGATCCTGATCGCGCACGGGCATCCGGTCGAACTCCCGGCACAGCCACGTGTTGGACAGCTCGGGGCAGATGACCGCGCTGCGCGACCGGCATCCGGGATGCCCGACAATGAGCTCGCGGGGATCGATGACGATGGTCTTTGTTTCGCAATGCCGTCTGAATCCCTTGGCCCGCCGCACGATGAGGGACTCGCCTTCCGTTTTCCTGAACGCGCGCGTCTTGGCGAGCGCGCCTTCAAGGCAGATGGACGGGCGGCGGGACAGGAACCGTTCTTTCAGGAAACGGGCGCGTTCCGGCTGCGCCATGCCCTGAGTGGTGTCGATCATGGAAACCTCCGCAAAGGGAAAGGATCAGGACGGGGTGCCGTCCCGCAGGGCGTAGAGGGCGTGAAGTTCTCCGGTCGCGCGCCGTTCGACGTCCGCCGTGCATTCGAGCAGCACTTCCATGATGCTGACGGAAGGGCCGAGGCTGAGGAGCCAGCGCATGGTCGCGGCGATCTGTTCCGGCTGGATCATTTTTTCCGGGGGATGGACGCAGCCCTCGCCGGAGGCCATGTCGGTATTCACCCAGCCGGGGCACAGTGTCGTGACCTTGATCCCCTGCGCGGCGAGTTCCCGGTAGAGCACTTCCCCGAGCCCCACGAGCCCGAACTTGGAGGCCGTATACCCGCCGAGCCCGGCCACGCCGATTTTCCCGTTGCGGGACGCGAGGTTGAAAATGTAGCCGCTTCCCTGCCGCCGCATGATCGGGATGACGTGTTTCATGAACAGGAAGGGCGCGCGCAGGTTTGTCCGGTACAGCAAATCGAGGGTGTCGGCGTCGAGTTCCAGCGTGCCGGGGATGCTGACGCCCGCACTGTTGAACAGCACGTCGATACGGCCCCATTCCGCCGCCAGCCGGTCGACGGCATCGCCCACGGCCTGCCCGTCGCCCACGTCGAGGGCAAAGGTGACGGGCGCGTGCTCCGCGTCCAGCCCAAGCGTTTCGACAAGTTCCCTTGCCGCCGCTTCGAGGCGTTCCGGCGTCCGCGCGATCAGGGCTACCTTGTAGCCTTCCCGCGCCAGTTCTTCCGCCGCCGCCCTGCCGATGCCGCGGCTTCCGCCCGTGACCAGCGCTACGGGTATGTTCGACATGACGAACCTCCGGGTTAGAAATTTATGTAGTAACCTTAACCTGATATGGTCCCAGCGAAAAAGTTTTCCCCGTTCTGGGGCGGTCCTTCCGTTCTTCTTCAGTTCCGACGTGAATGGCTATTCCCCTTTCTTCCATGCCTACAGCGGCTTTCCACTCAAACTACGCAACATTCTTTCCTTCAAGTATCCCTTTCACTTTTTCGCATTTCCCCGTCGGAACGAACTCCCGTTGCGCGGCCTCCCCACCAGTGAAAACGTTTTGGGGGATGAGGGGAGGGGTTCGGGGAGGGGAGAAGGAGCCCCTTTCCAAAGGGTCCCT
>ERZ791932.70-NODE-70-length-68573-cov-10.875828_pt1 | contig 68573 bp, 57 predicted proteins | sample MGYA00510126_ERZ791932 | MGnify/ENA primary metagenome ERZ791932 (study PRJEB30046, sample SAMN00993244) | human gut metagenome | study: EMG produced TPA metagenomics assembly of the A metagenome-wide association study of gut microbiota in type 2... | reverse complement strand
GAGCGTCTGCCTTACAAGCAGAATGTCGGCAGTTCGATCCTGTCATCGCCCACCATTTTTTTTTGTAAAAACTGCAAAGTGATTGACGACGGGGCGTAGCTCAGTTTGGTAGAGCACCTGCCTTGGGAGCAGGGGGTCGTAGGTTCAAATCCTGTCGCTCCGACCACATTATGTGCGGGTGTAGCTCAATGGTAGAGCACTAGCCTTCCAAGCTAGCTACGTGGGTTCGATTCCCATCACCCGCTCCATTTCTTTTGGCCCCGTAGCTCAGCTGGATAGAGCAACGGCCTTCTAAGCCGTGTGTCGAGTGTTCGAATCACTCCGGGGTCACCACTTTAAGATAAAAGCGAATGTTGCCGAGTCATCGGGACATTCGCTTTTTTGTGTTATAGGAAGTATACAGAAAGGGCCAGGCGGTTTGCGTTCCGTCCGGCCCTTTTTGGGCAGCAAAAAGGACCTGGCAAATTTCTGCTTGCGTTCAGCCACCACGAAGAACTGAAAGGGAAATCGCTAGGTCCGCTATTCTTTTAGCATAAGGGAAGGCAAAGGGAAATGCTTTTTACTTTTAGGGTGTAGGGTACTGAGAAGAGGAGCCTTATTCGCGAAATTCACGATAGCTCTGTACGTTTAAAGCTATAAAAAAGATCGTGGTGAAGAAGACTGTTGCTTCCCAAAAGTATTTACCGAAAATGAGGAGGCATAGAAGGCAAATAGGAATTCCAGCTACTCCTGTCCAAAAAAGTGTACCAGGCAGTGCTACCAGTAAACCAAACAATGCGAAAAGTCTAGAATGGGATTCCATGCTGCCTCACCTCGCTTATGTCAAAAGAATGAAATGGAAAAATCACATCTATCAATGTTTCCACGGTATTGTTTCCGCCAGTGAGCCAGGAACTGGCTCAAATTGCTGGAGACGTCAAAGTGTTTTATCAATAAAGGCATCGTTATAAAATATGATGATACCAGGAGCGCATGCCACGATAAAGCCTAACCACCACATAGTATCTCCACTCATAGAAATGCCAAGCGCGTCAAAAAGAATATACAAAAGAAGTCCTGTGAGCATGGGGAGTGGAAATAGTATAGCCACAATAATCACGTATATGGTACTTATGGTAGCAAATTTGATGCACTCGCCGACTTCGTGTACCCTTAGCCATCGTGCAATCTGTTGGAGCTTCATATTCCCACCTCCTACAACTTTTCTCACCTGCATTATTTGGGAGAAAACCGGGTATCTGTCATCGTTTTCCCGTCCATACTTTCAGCCAGTGAGACAGGAACTGACTCAAATTGCTGAGCCTGACGGCCTGGAACCGAAAAAGAAGCACAGGAAATGCAAAAAGGGTGAACCACTAAAAGGAGTTCTCAATAAATATTTTGTTAAAGAAGATGAAATAGCCGGGAACTGATATGGTTGCTACGCTTAAAAAGAGTAGGACATCGCCATTTAACGGAATGCCCAAAAAGTCAAAAAGGAAAATATAAGGGACACCAGCCAAAATTACAGCTGGGAAGAGCATAATAGAGAAGAGAGGAAGGCAGATAAGAACGAAAGTGAACGCAAAATACTGGTAAAGGCTATACTTTTTGAGGATTCGTATAAAACGCATGAGTTTCATATTCCCACCTCCCACAGCTTCTATCACCATTATTATACGATTTTTTCTCTTTTTCTTCAATCCAGGGGGGATTAAGCGGCGCACGCCCCGCTCGGCCAGCTTCTGCAAAAGGAACATTTCTTTCCCGGGATTCTGCACCATCCTACTGGGAAAATGCTATAATTATCACAGATTGCGACGGAGGGAGCGGGCAGAGTATGCTGGATTTTTTACGGAAAGAACAGGTTTCAGAAGAACTGATTGCCGGAGTGGAGGCCTATAGGAAGACCCATCCGGTGGAAGAACAGTGGAAGAACCGGGTGCCTGTGCCCCGTTTCCCGTACTATGGCAAAAAGGTCTGGGAGGAGGCCATTGCGGCCCTGCTGTGCGGCCAAAATCTGCTGCTAGCAGGGCCCAAGGCCACCGGCAAGAACGTGCTGGCAGAAAATCTGGCAGCGGCGTTTCAGCGGCCCATGTGGAACGTATCCTTCCACATCAACGTGGACGCCACTTCCATGCTGGGCACGGATACTTTCCGGAACGGGGAAGTGGTGTTCCGGCCGGGGCCGGTGTACCAATGTGCCCAGTGGGGCGGCTTTGGGGTTTTTGACGAAATCAACATGGCCCGGAACGAAGCCATGGCCGTGCTCCATTCCCTGCTGGACTACCGGCACCGGGTGGATATTCCCGGCTACGACCTGCTCCAGGCCAATGAAGCCTGCCGCTTTATTGCTACCATGAACTACGGTTACTCCGGCACCCGGGAACTGAACGAAGCCCTGACCTCCCGGTTTGCGGTAATCCAGCTGCCGCCCATTGATGGGGCTACCCTGGACCGGCTCCTCTCCACGGAATTTCCTACGCTGAAAAAACAGGCCCGGGAGGGCTTTGGCCAGCTGTTCCTGGACCTGGAAAAGAAGTGCCAGGAAGCAGAAATCTCCGAGCGGGCTCTGGACCTGCGGGGCCTTTTGGACGCCCTCCAGTTGATCCAGCAGGGCCTGGAAGCCCACGATGCCCTGGAAATGGGCCTGGTGAACAAATCCTTTGACGAATACGAGCCCGGCATTATCCGGGATGTGATCAAGCTGCGCATTCCCTCCACCTACCAGAAGCAGGATATCTTTGAGGAGTGAGGGCGTATGGCCAAGCTAAAATACGATGCCAAGCGCCGGCGGGCGCTGAATATGGTCTGGGATACCTCGGCCGACTACCGCTTCCAGCCGGATTTTCTGGCCTACGGGGATGATGGGGCACCGGACCTGTACCTCAATGCCGTGGTGGGGTTCACCCGGAAATACTACGATACGGACCAGCTCCACGCGATGTTCCAGGAAATGGAAAATTCCGCTTTGGTAGATACCTTTACGGACTTGTTGTGGCTGGGGCTGGAATACGCCACCTACGCCAAGGAGGCCCCGGTACGGCCCGTGCTGCCCCAGCTGCGGCAGGAGCACGCCCGGGCCTATTTTAACGGCACTCTGGCGGACAAACACGGGGTGGCCCACGAAATGCAGGCAGCCCGGTGGCACGAGGTGCTGGGGGAAAAGAACGGCCTCATTGACCCTTGGGCCAAGGCCCTGTACCAAAGCCTGGCCTTTGACCCCAGCTGGGATACGGCCACGTTGTGTGAGCATTTCCGGAAGCTGACCAAAAAGTACTTTGTGTCCCACTTTCTGGTGCGGGAAAGTCTGGAAAAGGTCATCATCGGCAAGGGGCTGGGGGATTTCCTCAGCTGGATTGTGCCCCAGTTTGCCAAAAAACAGGAATCCATCTTTAATTTTTTATATTCCAAGCAGCAGGCAGAAGACCTGCTGTCGGGGAAGCACGCCCATAACGGGCTCATGGCCATTATTACCGGCCAGACCGCTGCCCAAAACTATGATTACATCATCCACTGCTTCGGGACGTCCATTTATCCGCCCCAAAAGCAGCTGGAAATCGACCAGGCCTGCTGCGTAGGCGTCCATAAGGGCTGCCACCTGCACTTTACCCGGGGCCACCTGGGGAGCAAGGGCAGCACCGGGGAAGCCTCCCTGTGGCTTCAGGGAGCCCGCCGGCAGCGGGTGCGGAACCTGGCCTACTACAAGGAACACGGGGAAAAGGCCCGGCAGAGCATTATCCGCCTGACCCAGCAGATCCGCAGCGCCATGCGGCTGGTACGGACCAAGCTGCCGGTGCCGGTCAAGGCCGGGGAACTGGTGCCCAGTCTGGTCTGGCGGGCCGCCAAGCTCCAGGACCCCCGGGTGTTTTACAACCAGGAAGTGGTGGCTACCCCGGACTTTACCGTGGATATTATGCTGGATGCTTCGGCCTCCCGGGGGGGAGCCCAGCCCGTCATCGCCTCCCAGGCCTTTGTCATTGCTGAGGCCCTGCGCCAGTGCGGCATTCCCTACCAGGTGTATTCCTTCAGCACCCTGCGCAGCTACACGGTGCTGACCCTGTTCAAGAGCTACGAGGAAAAAAAGAAGTGCACCAACGTCTTTAACTACGTGGCCACCGGCTGGAACCGGGACGGTTTGGCTCTGCGGGGCGCCCGGCAGCTGATGGGGGACTTTTCCCAGACGAAAAAAATCCTTATTATGCTCACCGATGCCCAGCCCAACGATGACCGGCCCTTCCGGAAGGAAGGGAGCCTGTACCAGCCCGAGTACCGGGAAGGCCGGGCCGTGGCGGATACGGCGGACGAGGCGGCGGCCCTGCGCCGGGAAGGCATTCGGATTATTGGCCTCATCAACGACGAGGTCAAGGGCGGTATGGAAGACGCCCGGAAAATCTTCGGCAAGGACTGCATCCGGATTCATGAGCTGGACAAAATGGCCGAAAGCATGGGAAAAATCCTCTGCCGGCAGATCGAGTCCCTGTAGGGCGTTCTCCATTGACTTTTCTGGTGAGGCTTGCTAGAATTAACTGTAATATCATATGACCAATGGCTATGAACGGAAGGAGTACAGCCAAGCTGCGTTGCAGAGAGGGTGCGGTCGGTGCAAGCATCCACGTCAGCCGCTGGAAGTCGTCCGGGAGCCGGCAGGGTGCAGCAGCCCTGCCCGTCAAGGCGCGTTAAGTCTCCAAGGTGCTCAAGCAATTGAGAATGTAGGTGGTACCGCGAAGTCAACTCGTCCTATAACAGGGACGGGTTATTTTTTTTAAGGAGGAAAAAAATGGCAGAAGAAAACAACATCCCCAAGGTATATGATCCTGCCGCGGTGGAAAAGAAATGGTATGCATATTGGATGAAACAGGGCTACTTCCATCAGGAAGTGGACAAGAGCCGCCCTCCGTTCAGCGTGGTCATTCCCCCGCCGAACATTACCGGCAAGCTGCACATGGGCCATGCCCTGGACAATACCCTCCAGGATATCCTGGTGCGCTGGCACCGGATGATGGGGGACAATACCTGCTGGCTGCCCGGCTATGACCATGCCGGCCTGGCTACCCAAATCAAGGTAGAAGAAGAACTGAAGAAAAAAGAAGGTCTGACCCGCTATGACCTGGGCCGGGAAGAATTCGTCAAACGGGTTTGGCAGTGGAAGGAAGAATACGGGGACAGAATCGTTACCCAGCTGAAATCCCTGGGCATTTCCTGCGACTGGGACCGCCAGCGCTTTACCATGGACGAAGGCCTGAGCCGTGCCGTGCGGGAAGCCTTTGTGAGCCTGTACGAAAAGGGCCTGATCTACAAGGGCACCCGGATGATCAACTGGTGCGTCAACTGCCGTACGGCTTTAAGTGACGTAGAAGTGGAACATAAGGATGATGCAGGCCATCTGTGGTATGTAAAATACCCGGTGGACGGCGAAGAAGGGGTCTACCTGACCATCGCCACCACCCGTCCGGAAACCATGCCCGGCGATACCGCCGTTGCCGTGAACCCCAAGGATGAACGGTACGGCAAGTTTGTGGGCAAAAAGGTGAAACTGCCCACCACGGACCGGCTGATTCCCGTTATTGCCGACGATTATGTAGACCTGGAGTTTGGTACCGGTGCCGTAAAGATTACCCCGGCCCATGACCCCAACGACTATGAAATGGGTCAGCGCCAGCACCTGGACATGATTACCGTTATCGGCCAGGACGGCAAGATGACCAAGGAAGCCGGCAAATACGCCGGTCAGGACCGCTACGAATGCCGCAAGAACATTGTGGCTGACCTGGAAGCTGCGGGGCTTTTGGTGAAAGTGGAGGAATGCCCCCACTCCGTAGGCCACTGCCAGCGCTGCGGCCATATTGTGGAACCCCTGGTTTCCACCCAATGGTTCGTAAAGATGCAGCCCCTGGTGAAAGCCGCCGTGGACTGCGTAGAAGACGGCCGGACCCAGTTTGTACCCAGCCGCTTTACCAAGACCTACACCAACTGGATGGACAACCTCCACGATTGGTGCATTTCCCGGCAGATCTGGTGGGGCCACCGGATTCCTGTGTGGTACTGCGATGACTGCGGGGAAGTAACCGCCTCCCGGACGGATCTGGACCGCTGCCCCAAATGCGGCGGCCATGTACACCAGGATGAAGATGCCCTGGATACCTGGTTCAGCTCCGCCCTGTGGCCGTTCTCTACCTTTGGCTGGCCGGACAAGACGGAAGAACTGGAACAGTTCTATCCCACCAGCGTACTGGTCACCGGCTACGACATTATTTTCTTCTGGGTGGCCCGGATGCTGGTCATGGGCATGGAATTCATGAAGGAAATTCCCTTTAAGCACGTGTTCATCCACGGCCTGGTCCGGGACGAACAGGGCCGTAAAATGTCCAAATCCCTGGGCAACGGCATCGATCCCCTGGAAGTGGTGGACAAATACGGCGCCGACACCCTGCGCTTTATGCTGATTACCGGGAACACCCCGGGCAACGATATGCGGTTCTACTGGAACCGGATTGAATCCACCCGTAACTTTGCCAACAAGATCTGGAATGCTTCCCGGTTCGCCCTGATGAACCTGGACGGCTACGATCCCAAGGCACCCCGGAACCCCTACACCCTGGCAGACAAATGGATTCTGTCCCGGCTGCAGCACACCATCGGCGAAGTATCCTCCTATCTGGATAAATTTGAACTGGGTGAAGCTGGCCGCCTGATCTACGATTTCATCTGGGGTGAAGTCTGCGACTGGTATATCGAACTGATCAAACCCCGCCTGTACAATAAGGACGATGCAGCGGAACGGGCTACTGCCCAAGCCGTCCTGTGCCAGGTGCTGGGCGATGCCATGAAGCTGCTGCACCCGTTCATGCCGTTTATTACGGAAGAAATCTGGCAGCATCTGCCCCACGAAGGGGAAAGCATCATGATTGCTCCCTGGCCCCATATGGCCGGCGACCTGCTGGATGATGCCGCTGAAAAGCAAATGACCGCCCTGATGGATGTGATCAAGGCCATCCGGAACATGAGAGCGGAAGTGGGCGCTGCCCCCGGCCATAAGGCTCCGGCCCTGGTACTGGCAGATCCTGAACTGGTGGACGTATTCAAGAACAACAGCGACTACGTATGCCGGCTGGGTACCGTGGACGTGCTGACGGTAGGCGGCGCCGAAGACGCAGCTCCGGAAAACGCCCTGACCGCCGTAGTAACCGGTGCCAAGGTCTACCTGCCCCTGAAGGGCCTGATTGACGTAGAAAAAGAACTGGCCCGGCTCCAGAAAGAACTGGACGGAGCAGAAAAAGAAGCCAAACGGACGGCTGGCAAGCTCAGCAACGCCGGCTTCCTGGCCAAGGCTCCTGCCGAAGTGGTAGAAAAAGAAAAAGCCAAACAGGCAGAAACCGAAGCCAAGATCCAAGGGCTGAAGGAACGGATGGAAACCCTGCGCAAGCTGTAAGTGCATTTGACTAGAGAGAGGTGCTGCACCAATGGATTATGCGTCTGCATTAGCGTATGTGGAAAGCCGGGGCAAGTTCGGCATTCATTTGGGCTTGGAACGAATCCAGGGCATTTTGGCGGCCCTGGACCATCCGGAACGCAAGCTCCGGACCATTCATATTACCGGAACTAACGGCAAGGGCAGTGTGGCCACGTTCCTGAGCCGGATACTCATGGCGGCCGGGAAAAAGACCGGGACCTATACTTCCCCCCATTTTGTCCGGTACAACGAGCGAATGACCATCAACGGTGAGGAAATTTCCAATGCTGACTTTGCCCAGGTAACGGAACAGGTAAAGCAGGCAGTGGACGCCTGGCTGGCCGGGGGCGGGGAAGAACCCACCCAGTTTGAAGTGATTACGGCCATGGGTTTTCTGTACTTTGCCCAGCAGCAGGTGGATTACGCCGTGATTGAAGTAGGCATGGGAGGTCTGTGGGACTCCACCAACGTGATTATCCCGGAAGTTTCTGTGATTACCAACGTGACTCTGGAACATACGGACCGGCTGGGGAAGACCATTGAGGCCATTGCCATCCAAAAAGCCGGTATTATCAAGCCGGGGGTGCCGGTGGTTACGGAAGCAGAAGGTGATGCCCTGCGGGTCATCCGGGCGGAAGCGGAAGCCCAGCACGCCCCCTGCTATGAATACGAAAAGAATTTTTCCGCCCAGATGCTTAACAGCACCATGGCGGCCCAGGAATTCGTTTTCCGCAACCCCCAGACGGAACTGGAAGCTACCATCCATCTGGCGGGAGCCCACCAGATTTTGAACGCAGCAGCTGCTATGCAGGCTGCCTGGGTGCTGGCCCAAAAGGACCCGGCCCTTACGGAAAAGGCCGTGCTGGAAGGCCTGGCCGCTGCCCGCTGGCCCGGCCGGCTGGAGCTGATCCACCAAAAGCCGGACATTATTCTGGACGGCGCCCACAACCCCTCTGGGGTGACGGTGCTGCGGAAGGCCCTGGACGATTATTATCCTGACGCCCACCGGATTTTCGTCTTCGGCATGATGGCGGACAAGGACGTGAGCCTGGTTTCCCAGATCCTGTTCCGGGATACGGATACCATCTATACCGTCTTGGCCCATACCGGGGACAGAGCGGAAACTCCGGAAAAGCTGGCCAAACGGCTTCACAAAAATGCCATTCCCATGCCGGACCTGGCTGCTGCCTACCACAGGGCGGTCAGCGAAGCGGGTCCGGAGGCTGTGGTTTGTGTCTGCGGCTCTTTGTACCTGGTAGGGACCTTCAAAGAGCTGGGATTGGATAGGTGATGGAATGCGTAAACGACCACGAGGCTGGGGACTGCCCCAATCCTGGAATCTGAACCAAGTTACCTATGCTGCACTGGCCGTCTTGATTTTTGTCCTGCCCCTGAACCAGTGGGCGGCAGGAATTGCCTTTCTGGTTTGTTTTTTGCTGAACCTGGTGAATGTGGTGCGCACCCGGCAGTTCTGGCCGGCCATCACGGTGCCCTCCTACCTGAGCCGACCCCTGTGGGCCCTGTTTATCCTCAGCGGCGTCAGCACCCTGTGGTCTCTGAACCCGGGTGCCAGCCTGTTCAACTGGGTGTGGGTCATGGGCCAGGAAGCGGGGATTTTCTACCTGCTGCTGCGCTATGCCAGCACCAGCCGGCGGTCCCTGTTTCTCATGAAGGTATTCATGATTTCTGCTGCGGTGGTAACTGTTTTCGGGCTGTGGCAATACTTCTTTGGCAACAGCCTCCAGGAAGCGGACTGGATTGACCACCAGGCCTTCCACCAGCTCCAGCGCCGGGCCATTTCCACCCTGGTAAACCCCAATATCTTTGGAACCTACCTGGTAATGACCGTGGCCTACTGTGAAGGGCTCTTTGCTCCCTTAAAGGGCGGCAAAACCCGCTGGTCCCTGGTGCTGATTTTCCTGCTGTCCACGGCCTGCTTGATCTTCACCTTCTCCCGGGGCAACTGGGTGGCGTATTTCTGGGTGCTGTTTGTGTTTGCCGGCGCCTTTTACCACAAAGCCCTGCTGCCTTTTATCGGAGGCGGTCTGGCGGTGCTGTACCTGGGCTGGAACCAACTGGCGGCCCGGATTATGTCCATCTTTTCCGTAACGGATACCTCGGCAGAGCTGCGGTTCATGTACCTCCAGAGCTCCCTGGACATGATCCAGGACCATCCCCTGGGGGTGGGCTGGTACGGGTACCAGTTCGCCTTTCCCAATTACAACTTCTTTATCAGTGAAGATGTAATCATGTACCACGGGCATAATATGCTGCTGAACATTACGGCGGAGCTGGGCATCCCGGGGATTCTCCTGTTTCTGTACGTCATCTTCCGGCTGGTGCTCCTGGCCAAGGAAATCCGGCATCGGAAGGCTTCCCCCTGGATCCGGGGCGTGGCCTGCGGGTATTTGGCCAGCCTGGTGGGGATTTTTGTCAGCGGCCTGACGGATTATACCCTGTTCAACATTCAGCTGGGTATGCTGTTTTGGGCGGGAAATGCCCTGCTGCTGGTGATGAACGACATCAGTGCCAAGGAAAATGCCCATGCGGAAAAACGGCTTTTGAAACAGAATAACCAAGCATAGGGTGAAAGAAAATAAAGAAAACCGGGTAAGTTGTACCAAAGTGTACAGCTTACCCGGTTTTTTACTGCCTGAAGCAGCGCCAAATTGGCTCTGAGAGAGCCGCTGGGAGAGAATAATACCTGGTGGTAGGGGAGAAACCAAGAACGCTTAAAAACGCATTTTGGAAGACGTTCAGCAGAAGAAGAAAACGGCCTAAGCCGTTTCCCCTGGTACCGCAGGAAAGCGGCTAAAAGGGCAGAGAAGAGGGCTTAGAACCTGCCTGGCGGCAAGAAGCGGAAAACGAGTGGGTCTGAACGGCCGGAGCCTCTTTGCATTGAACTTCCTCAGTCAGTCTTCCGGACTGCCAGCCCCTCAGTGGTTCGCCGTACTCCGTTCCCCTTCACCCTTTGGGGTTCGGAATCACGGACGGCTATCACATGGCTCACATAAACCAAGAGCATTTTGAACTACGGATATGCTCTTGGTTTATGTGAGCGCAACGCTTTGCGGCCGCATCCAAACAGCCCGACAAATTCTGCAAATGGCTGTTTGGTCCATAAGGCCCATGCGATAGCGGCCTGCAAAGCAAACCCGTAGGGTGAAGCTGCGCAGCGAGCCGCGAACCGCTGAAGGGGCCTCTTTGCATTGAACTTCCTCAGTCAGTCCTCCGGACTGCCAGCCCCTCCACGTTTGGAGGGGCCTAATAAGGAAAAAGAGGATGTGCCGGAGCACATCCTCTTTGGGAACCTATTTTATTTCTATAAGCTATTTCTGAAACTGATTCTTACAGGTGGAACAGGCCCAGCATAACGCCGGCTGCCAGGGAGAACCAGGACAGAACCCACAGACGCGGGGTGCAGAACTTCAGCAGTTCTTTGATGGAGATACCAGCCAGGCCGCAGGCCAGGAAGGTGGTAGCAGCGTGAGGAGTAACCATAACGCCGTAGTTCTTACCAATCAGCATAGCCATAGCCATGTTGTGAGGATCAACACCAAACTGTTGACCAACACCGATAGCCAGAGGCAGCAGGCCGAAGAAGTAGGAGTCGGTACCCAGCATCATGCCGATAGGCACTGCGAAGAAGCCGAATACGTCTTGCAGGTGGGGACCCATGAAACCAGGAACAATAGCAATCAGCATTTGTGCCATAGCTTTCATCATGCCGGTTTTATCCAGAACGCCCAGGAAAATACCGGAAGCCAACAGGATCATAGGCATGGTCAGAGCGGTAGCAGCGTGCATTTTGATAGCTCTTGCTTGTTCAGAAGCAGTGTGGAAGTTGGCAATCAAAGCGATGGCCAGACCAAACATGAAAGCGCCGTACAGAGGAATTTCGGTGAAGCACAGCAGACCGATAACCACCAGGGTCAGGATGCCGTTGAACCAGATCATCTTCGGACGCTTCATGAAAGCAGCATCGTCAGCAGACAGGTTGTCGTCCTTGGAGCCTTCGTCTTCGTCTTCAGACAGCATAGCAGCTTTGCCAGTGGGGTTCAGGCCAGCGCCGCGGCGCTTTTCGCAAACACCCATGTAGGCAGCGAAGATCATCAGGATAACCAGGCCAACGCCCTGCAGGGGAATCAGTTCCTGCCACAGTGCGTTAACATCGACGTTCAGTACAACGCCGGTACGGGCAACAGGGCCGCCCCAAGGCAGCAGGTTCATGATGGACATGGCAGCACCAATGATGCAGACCAGCACTACCGGTCTCATGTGCAGCTTCTTATAAATAGGAAGCATGGCAGGGATGGTGATCAGCAGGGTGGAAGCCAGAGCGCCGTCCAAGTGGGAGATAACAGCGATGCAGGCAGTGGCAATGGTAACCATTACGATGTTGTCACCGGCTTTTTTAACCAGCCAGTTTACCATCGGGTCGAACAGGCCCATATCGCCCATCATGGAGAAGTAAACAATGGAGAAAATGAACAGTACAGCGGTGGACCAGGTTTTGCCTACGCCAGCAGACATAAATTTGAAGATCTGAGCAGGGGTAAAACCGGTGATCAGGGCTGCAACAACAGGAACAATAACGAACAGAGGTACGGGGTTAGATTTCCCGCGAATCAAGGCTGCCACAATGATGACAACCATCAAAAAACCAACAACGCCCAAGAACATAGTAGTGTCCTCCTTTAAAAGTGTAATGCGGCTTCCCGGACGGGCCGTCACGGTCAGCGGAGAAGTAAGATGGGTTCCCTTGACTTCGTTAAAATCTTAGCATAGCAATATTCGGAAAACTAATATAAATAATAAAATAAATACCATAAGGAATAACTTATGGAAACCCGGAAACGGGCACAGGATGTGGCTTAGCAGGTTTTTGTAAATTGTTTCAAATGTACAAAAATAGAAATTTTTTCAAAATTCCGGGCAGAGGAATTGGGGAAAAACAGAAAAACTGCTAAAAATGAACAAAAAACACCTCTTTTTTGCAGTCGACGGAAAAACAATCTGTTACAGATTTGCGAAAATCTGATGGCTTTATAAAATGGATTGTCAGGAGAACGGAAGAAATAAGGGGAGCAGTGAGGCGACTGGGACCAACGTTGGCATTTGGAGGCAAAAGGTGATGCCGTATAAACGAGGATTTTCTGGGGACAGTGTCCTGGAAGCAAGCTTTGGGGTTAAGCTGCAGAAACTAATGGGTACACAAAACTTGCTTCCAGTCCAAAATGCCTCCCAGCACCGCCAAATTTGCCCTGCAAGGGCCTTTCTTTTGGCGGTCTAGGTGTTTTTTGCTTGCCCTTTATTGCCGCTCCAAAACCCCATAAAAAAACTGCCCTCCGGATAACCGGAGAGCAGTTTCAGTAAGTCCTTGCTTAGAATTTGAACAGACCCAGCATCAGGCCGCCCAGCAGGGAGAACCAGGACAGAACCCACAGACGCGGGGTGCAGAACTTCAGCAGTTCTTTGATGGAGATACCAGCCAGGCCGCAGGCCAGGAAGGTGGTAGCAGCGTGAGGAGTAACCATAACGCCGTAGTTCTTACCAATCAGCATAGCCATAGCCATGTTGTGAGGATCAACACCAAACTGTTGACCAACACCGATAGCCAGAGGCAGCAGGCCGAAGAAGTAGGAGTCGGTACCCAGCATCATGCCGATAGGCACTGCGAAGAAGCCGAATACGTCTTGCAGGTGGGGACCCATGAAACCAGGAACAATAGCAATCAGCATTTGTGCCATAGCTTTCATCATGCCGGTTTTATCCAGAACGCCCAGGAAAATACCGGAAGCCAACAGGATCATAGGCATGGTCAGAGCGGTAGCAGCGTGCATTTTGATAGCTCTTGCTTGTTCAGAAGCAGTGTGGAAGTTGGCAATCAAAGCGATGGCCAGACCAAACATGAAAGCGCCGTACAGAGGAATTTCGGTGAAGCACAGCAGACCGATAACCACCAGGGTCAGGATGCCGTTGAACCAGATCATCTTCGGACGCTTCATGAAAGCAGCATCGTCAGCAGACAGGTTGTCGTCCTTGGAGCCTTCGTCTTCGTCTTCAGACAGCATAGCAGCTTTGCCAGTGGGGTTCAGGCCAGCGCCGCGGCGCTTTTCGCAAACACCCATGTAGGCAGCGAAGATCATCAGGATAACCAGGCCAACGCCCTGCAGGGGAATCAGTTCCTGCCACAGTGCGTTAACATCGACGTTCAGTACAACGCCGGTACGGGCAACAGGGCCGCCCCAAGGCAGCAGGTTCATGATGGACATGGCAGCACCAATGATGCAGACCAGCACTACCGGTCTCATGTGCAGCTTCTTATAAATAGGAAGCATGGCAGGGATGGTGATCAGCAGGGTGGAAGCCAGAGCGCCGTCCAAGTGGGAGATAACAGCGATGCAGGCAGTGGCAATGGTAACCATTACGATGTTGTCACCGGCTTTTTTAACCAGCCAGTTTACCATCGGGTCGAACAGGCCCATATCGCCCATCATGGAGAAGTAAACAATGGAGAAAATGAACAGTACAGCAGTGGACCAAGTCTTGCCTACACCAGCAGTGATGAATTTAAAGATTTGATCCGGGGTGAAACCGGTAATCAGGGCTGCGATGACAGGAACAATAACGAACAGAGGCACAGGGTTCGATTTGCCGCGAATCAGGGCTGCCACGATGATGATTACCATCAGGAAACCAACAATACCAAGAAACATAGTAATCCTCCTTTTCTAGGAAAATGACCTAACCGGGATAACCAGTCCCGGTTAGGTCAAGGGTCAAAGCTATTAGAACTCAAAATCCTTAACCTGACGAACCACATCCATAATGGTGCCGTCCCGGCCTTCGATGATACCTACAACCCGGTCACCAAATTGTACCGGATCAGGTTCACCAACCATCTTGTACGCCATGTCGCGCAGTTCTTCGATGGTGTAGAAGGGCAGATCTACGTCCTTCATGCAGTCAATCAGATCCTGGCGGCGAGGGTTGATGGCAATACCATAGTCCGTAACAACTACGTCAACGGTTTCGCCCGGAGTGGTTACCGTGGTTACGTTGGTGCAGATGGCAGGAATACGGCCTTGCAGCAGGGGAGCAATTACGATGGTGCATTTTGCGCCGGCTGCGGTATCCGGGTGACCGCCCTGAGCACCGGTGATCACACCGTCAGAACCTACTACAACGTTGCAGTTGAAGTGGGTATCTACTTCCAGGGAAGCCAGGATAACGAAGTCCAGCTTGTTTACATAAGCACCTTTATTGAAAGGATCGGCATATTCGGAAGCCGTGATTTCAATGTGGTTGGGGTTGGTTTTGATATTTTCGATGGCATCCATATCGAAATCCTGGGTGTCAACGATTTTTTCCACCAGGCCTTCATCCAGCAGGTCGCACATGGGTTTGGAAATACCGCCCAGGCCTACGCTGATGTGGATGTTGTCTTTTCTCAGGTGGTCAGCCAGCAGTTTGGTGGAAGCAATGGAAGCGCCGCCAACGCCGGTCTGATAGGTGAAGCCGTCCTTGTAGTAAGGAGTGTGCACCAGGAATTCGGTGGTGTACTTGGCCATCAGAAGTTTTCTCATGTCGGTGGTAGGTTTGGCAGCACCGGTAGCAATCTTGTTGGGATCGCCGATGGCATCAACTACCAGGACATAGTCAACTTTGGTCATGGAAATGGAAGCGGGGATGTTGGGGAATGCTACCAGGGTATCCGTTACGGCTACCACTTTGTCAGCATAGTCAGCATCTACAGCAGCATAGCTCAGTACGCCGCAGTCGCTCTTGCCGCCGATGGCACGGCAGTTGCCGTATTCGTCGCAGGTAGGAGCGCCGATGAAGGCGATATCGATATGAGTTTCGCCGGATTCAATGGCTCTTACGCGGCCGCCGTGGCTGCGCATGATGGCCAGACCCTTCAGTTTGCCGTTGCTGATTGCTTGGCCGATTTTGCCGCGCACGCCGGAAGACTGAATGTTGGTGATGGTGCCATCTTCAATGTAGGGAACGATAGGATCATTGGCTTTGCCCAGGGAGCTGGCGCAAATGGTAATGTCCTTAATGCCCATATCATGAACGGCTTTCATAACCATGTTCACAACCATATCCCCTTCACGGAAATGATGGTGGAAGCCCAGGGTCATGCCGTCTTTAATGCCGCATTTCTTCAGAACTTCTTCAATGGAATTGACAACTTTGCTATAGCTGGGATCCATTACAGGAGCTACCGTATGGGTAGCGGTTTTGTACTCTACGCCTTGTTTGGCATAGGCACCCTGGAAGACTTCCTTACCGGTCAGATCCAGGATCTCCTGAGGAATATCTCTACCGACTTTATTAATCATCTTATAATTCCCCCTTATATACACCGGCAGCCTTGGCCAAAGCTAAGGTTCTCTTGGCGCCGTCATAGAAGGCGATATCCAGCATTTTGCCGTTGATGGTGAATACACCGATACCCATAGCCTTCTTGGTATCGATTTCACGAACTACTTGTTCCGCATAGCGGATTTCTTTTTCGCTGGGAGTAAAGATTTCGTGGGTCGGTACAATCTGACGAGGGTTGATGATGGATTTGCCATCAAAGCCCATGGTTTTGATCATTTGAACGTCTTTTTTGAAGCCTTCCATGTCGTCCAAATCGGTGTAAACCGTATCAAAGCACATACGGCCGGTAGCACGGGCAGCAATAACCATTTGCTGACGAGCGCCCATCAGTTCAACGCCGGTCTTGGAAATGGAGGTCTGCAGATCCTTGGTGTAGTCGCCGCCGCTAAGTGCAACGCCGAACAGACGATCGGAGGACTGGCAGATTTCCAGTACGTTCAGGATACCTTTGGTGGATTCGATAGCAGCCATAATCAGGGTGCTGCCGATAGGTCTGTGGAATTCTTTTTCCGCAGCCAGAATGGCTTCTTCCACGGTGTGGATGTCTTTAGCGGATTCGGTCTTGGCCAGACGAATGGCATCGCAGCCGCCGGCTACAGAAACCCGGACATCTTCTTTCCAGTGGGGAGTTTCCAGACCGTTGATCCGGACAACTCTTTCACAGCCATGATAATCGATTTCTTTCAAGGCATGGAACAGGGAATAACGGGCTGCGTCCTTTTGGTTTTCAGCAACGGCGTCTTCCAGGTCCAGCATGATGGAATCGGGTTTGTAAACATACGGGTCTTTAATCAGGCTCGGTTTTTGCGCATTCAAGAACATCATGGTTCTTCTCAGGCGCTTGAAGTTGGGATTCGTGTTAACTACTTCCATCTTATAAAACCTCCCAGGGATTCGGTGTATCAGGGTCCTCGTTAATAGAACGGTACACCGCTCCTTCAACGCGGGCTTTTAAAGTGCAGTCCAGAGCGCCCTTATCTACGACGGAAACTTTGGCGTTCTTCACGTCCAGTTTCGTCAGGGTTTCCAGAACAACAGCCTTAATCTGTCTACCATATTGGTGGATGACGCTGCTTTCAATATTGAGTTCGATACCATTGGAACCGGGTTCGACCGTTACTTGGGCATCAGAAGACTCAACAGTGCCAGCCATGGCTGCCTTCTTCAATTCCATTCAAATCACTCCTTCTAGAAATGTAGACAATGTACATATTGTTGCACTTTGATAGTAACATATGAAAAATTGGAAAACTAATATAAATAATGATATAATCTGCATAAGCGATTTCTTATCAGGGCCCGGAAAGGGCCTTATAATGCGGCTTCCCGGATTTCGAGAAATTGTCATAAATAACGAGCAAATAAAAAAAGTCCCCGACGGGATGAAAAAAGACAGAAAAAATAGGGAGCCAAGGAGGAACTATGAACTTAAAACACGCACAGTACATCATGGAGATTATCAAGGAGGGGAGCATCACCAATGCCTCCAAAACCATGCATGTATCCCAACCGGCACTGAGCCAGACCATCAAGGCCGTGGAAAAGTACCTGGGTGCACCCATATTCCTGCGCAACACCAACCCCATTGTGCTGACGGAAGCTGGGAAAAAATATATTGCAGCCGTAAAGAAAGTGATTACCATCAGCTCCAACCTGCTGCATGAGGTGGCAGATATCCAGTATGAAGGCTACGGGACCCTGCGCATCGGCATTCCCGTTCAGCGGGCCATGATGATGCTGCCTCAGGTGGTGCCCATTTTCCGGCAGCGCTATCCCCATATCAAGCTGGAAATTCAGGAGGCCGGCAGCAGCATTACGGAAAATGCCGTCCTCAACGGCGGCGTGGACCTGGCCATTACCACTACCACCCCCACCAACGACGAGCTCAGCTACGAACTGGTGGAAACGGAAGACGTGGTGCTGGTAGCCAACAAGCAGACCACCCTGGCCCAGCGCATCAAGCCGGGGACGCCCATCCACATCACCGAAGCCAAAAACGAGGAATTCGTTTCTATTACGGAAGGCCACAATGTGCGCCGGGTCCAGGACAACGTGTTCAGCACCTACGAAATCAAACCCAGCATCGTACTGGAAACCTCCAGCATCGAGGTGGGCAAGAGGCTGGTCAGCGCCATGGAAGTAATTTTCCTGTGCCCCGACGTTTATTTGGACGAATACTTCTTGTCAAAAGGCAACTGTGTATTATATCCTTTATTAGGCGTGGCCAACAAACGGTACTGCTATATCTGTATCCGCAAGGACGCCTATCTCAGCCCTTATGCCCGGGCTTTTGCAGAACTGATCCGGAATAACGGCAGAAAAAGGAAGGAATAAGTCACTATATGAAAGAATTTGTCATTTTGCACGGGGGACCGGCGGTAGAAGTGCCGGATATGCTGGCAGCCCGGGACGGCCGGGCCAGAGCCCAGCAAGTACTTCTTGCCAGATACCAGAAACCCCTGTTGTTTTTTACCCTGAACATTCCCGGTCCGGTAAAGACCTCCCCCCTGATTCATTTGGGCTTTCGGGAAGGCATCCGGCGGCTGGAGGCGGCTTTTCAGGAGGCGGGGATTCCCGTTCTCTATGAGAAGGTCATTGAGGCCAAAACCGGCTACGAAAAGTACTACGTGCTGGACGGAGAACCGGCGGCCATAAAGACCCTTGCCTGTCAGATTGAAAACCAGGACCGGCTGGGCCGCTTGTTTGATATGGACGTATTGGACCGGGACGGCCGGAAGCTGGAACGCCAGGAACTGGGCCTGCCCGGCCGGCTGTGCCTGGTATGCTCCCAGCCCGCCCAGGCCTGTGCCCGGAGCCGGAAGCACAGCGTTTCCACCCTCCAGCGGAACATCCACAGAATCCTGGAAAATTTCCTTTTGGATACGGTGGAGCAGAACCTGCGGGCAGGGCTCCAGGGGGAAGTGGACGCCACTCCCAAACCGGGGCTGGTGGATAAGGACAACCCCGGCGCCCACAAGGATATGGATTGGCACACCTTTGCCGCCAGCACCGATGCCATTGTACCTTTTTTGCAGGAAATGGCGGAAAAGGGCTGGCTGTGGGAAGGCAGCGGCGCAGACCTGTTCCTGTCCCTGCGGCCCATGGGTGCAGCGGCCGAAAAGGCTATGTTCCGGGCTACGGGCAACGTGAACACCCACAAGGGGATTATCTTCTCTCTGGGGCTTGTGACCTCCTTTACCCTGTGGCAGCTGGCCCAGACCGGCAAGGTTTCCAGTGAGGCGGTGCTCAAGGCCATTGGGGAAAATGTCACCCCCGTTTTGGAGCAGGATTTTGCCAAAATCGACCCCTACCATCCCCATACCCACGGGGAAGTGCTGTACGTGAAATATGGCCTTAAGGGCATCCGGGGCGAGGCCATGGAAGGCTTCCCGTCCCTGGCCAAGGTGGCCATGCCGGCCCTGAGACAGTTTGTCCAGGAAGGGCGGCCCCAAAACGAGGCCTACATCCAGACCCTGCTGCTGCTCCTGAGTCAGGTGGAGGATACCAATATCCTCAGCCGGTCGGACAGCGCTACCCTGAAGGAAGCCCAGCAGCAGGCTAAGCATATTTTGGACCGGGGCGGTGCCTTTACCCCGGAAGGGCTTCAGGCCGTGTGGGACCTGAACGAAGACTTTATCAAAAAGAACATCAGCCCCGGCGGCTGCGCAGACCTATTGATCCTGGCCATTTTCCTGGTCCGGATGGAAGCCGTTTTTGGCTGAGCGCAGATAAGGGTATAAAAAAGGGGGCTGTGAAATAATTACTTACCTCCAAAAGAAAAAACGACTTGCGAGCTCAAAAGAGTCCGCAAGCCGTTTTTTGTTCGTTATGGTCGTATTCAAGCCTCAAAACGTCCTCAGTCAGTCCTGCGGACTGACAGCCCCTCCACGCTTGGATGGGCCGGTCTTAGACCCCTACGAGTCATGTACTAAACGAGTATAGCAAAGCAACATAGTTCGTAAATACCTGCACTACCCAAATCTATTACTTGACTAGTAGCGGCATAGATTGCTTCCTGCAAGCGTGTAGAAAGTGTCGCCGCAGGCGACGATAGAAGTTTCATTATTTCACAGCCCCATTTCTTCCAACTGCCGCTTAGTTTTCTTTGGCAGCTTTCTTTTCTTTTGCGCCGTGCTTATCCTTGTGTTTGTCTTCATGCTTTTCTTCATGCTTTTCTGCGTGTTTTTCGGCGTGTTTATCAGCGTGTTTATCTTCATGCTTATCGGCATGTTTGTCTTCGTGTTTACCTTCGTGCTTATCGACATGCTTAGCTTCGTGTTTATCCTTGTGCTTTTCTTCGTGCTTCTCTGCGTGTTTTTCGGCGTGCTTATCCGCCTTTTTCTCCTGGTGCTGCTTTTCCTTCAGCTCGGCCTTGGCTGCCGCCCGCAGGTCCTTTTCCTCATGCCCCTGATGTTCATGGTGACCGCAGCCGTGACCGTCTTCTCCATGGTCATGCTTATGGCCGCAGCCATGACCTTCTTCATGACCGTGATGATGGCCGCAGCCCCCTGGAACGTCGGTGAGCTTGCCTTCCAACAGCTGCTGCACGGCCGCTGCCACATCGCCTTGGGCCCCTGCGTAAATCTGAATGCCCAGTTGGGTCAGGCCCGTTCTGGCACCTTCTCCCATGCCGCCGCAGATTACCGTATCCACGCCCTGCTCCTTCAGAAAAGCAGCCAGGGCCCCGTGGCCATGACCCTCAGCGTCCAAAAGCCGCTGATCCGTAATCTTCCCCTCTTCCACCGTTACCAGTTTAAATTGGGTGCTTTTGCCAAAATGCTGAAAAATTTGTCCTTCTGCAAAAGGAATTGCAATTTTCATATTTTCTGCCTTCTTTCTCAAAAGAAAACCTCTGCCGTGTACACAGCACGTCCGTTACTTCAAATGGTAGCACATTTTGGGCAAAAAGTCGAAACAATTCAAATTACAAGCACCCTTAGGAGAAATATTTTTCGATACCGTTGGCAATAGCTTTGGCCAGTTTATCCCGGAAGCTCCGGGAATTCAGTTCCCGCTCCTCCCGGCGATTGGTCATGAACAGCATTTCCACAAGGGTGGCCGGCATGGAGCTATGTTTCATCACGTAGAAACCAGCCTGCCGCACCCCCAGGTTTTCGTGGTGCCCCAGCTTCATAAATTCGCGCTGGATGCAGCTGGCAATTTTCTGGTCATACCAGGTCTTGGGATAATAATAGCTGGAAAAGCCCTGCACGCTCCGGTTGGTACTGGCATTGCAGTGGATGCTCACAAACAGGTCAGAATGGTATTTTTCTCCCACGTCCACCCGAGCCTGCAATTCCTGTCGGTCCGTAGCATTGGGACCGTACACATCTACGTCCCGTGTGCGGGTCATATGGACAATGGCCCCTTTGTCCTCCAGCAACTCCTTGACCTTGAGTCCCACCGGCAGGGTGACCTGTTTTTCCGTAAGGCCCGTATCCAAGCCATGGGTTCCCGGGTCCGTTCCGCCGTGGCCAGGATCCAAGGTAATGATTTTTCCCTTAATGCCGCCCCGGGTTCGGTACCCGTTGACCGCCTTTTCTCCAGGTCCTGCCACAATATCAAAGACCATTCGCCCCGGCCGGCCTGCTTCCGCATTGGCCTTTAGGTAAAACCCATGGACACTCTTTTTGTCCGGCTCCCGCTTCATAATGACGTGCAAAAGGGTCCGACGGCTCTCACTTTCCACCCGTACCCGCCGGATGTAGGGGGTATTTTTGGGGTAATAGGTATCCGGCCTGGCTCCGGCAAGCTGACCCTCCACAGAAATGGTAATCTCCTCATCGTCCAGGTCCACATCGTAGTCCAAAGGACGGCCGGTATCTAATACAATGCGCAGTCTCTCCTGGGGAACTACGCCATACGTAATCGCTTGAATACGGGGTGCCGCCTGTACCCTGCCCATTCCCAGAAGCAGCAGCAGACAGATTCCCCAAATCGATAAGATTCTTCGCAGCAAGGGTATCCTCCTCCAGCTTGTATCTTTATGCGAATCATTCGCATTTACTATTAATTTCTACACTACCATATTTTCCAGCTCCCTGTCAAACCGCGACAGTTCGCCTTCCCTCCTGTTTTCCAAAATTGATACAAAGAAAACGTTTGTATTTTAGCAATTTGGTGAACTTGTCAAATTATCCCCGCAGGCAGGCTATTTCTGCTTTTTACAGCTTTCTGGGGATATGGTACAATAGTTCAGGCGCAGCCTTGGGCTGCCTGAGTGAAAATTTCTCCAGAAAGGCAGGTCCCTCCATGTACAAATGGCTGCTTCGCAGTTTGACCCTGGGTATGCTGGCCTTTATCTGGGGCCATTCCCTGATGAACGCTTCCGCCTCAGCCTCAGAAAGCGAAACGGTTCTCCACTGGACCTTGTCCCTGGGGAGTTTTCTCCCCGGACTGGCCTATTTGAACATCTACGCCATCCGGAAGTTGGCCCACCTGACCGAATTTGCCCTTTTGGGCCTGCTGCTGCGGCTTACAGGCGGCACCTTTCAGCCCCCCAGAGGCCCCCGTTGGGCTTTTTTCTGCGGCGCTCTTGCCGCAGCCCTGGATGAAACCCTTCAGCTTCTGTCCCCAGGCCGCAGCGCCCAGGTCAGCGACGTTCTTTTGGACAGCCTGGGCGTCCTTGCCGCCATTTTATTCTACAAACTGCTGCAGCGGCTCAAAGGCCCTGCTGCAAGGAGGAAAACACATGACAACTAAAACTACGGCAGCCGCTGCCGACGAACTGATAGAGGTTCTGGTGCAGATGGGCTACCCCGCCGAATTCGGCCAGCTGCTGGCCGCCCAGCTGGGCACGGAAAACACCATCACCCGGCTCACCCAGTATCTGATTCACGTCCAGCCCAGCAGTGCTGAAGAAATTGCCGATGAAATGCTGGCCATTTGCGAAGAACGGGACAAATGGGTAGAAAAGAAGAAAAACGAATATTACAACCAGCAGGTCAATGCCTGGCTGAACCGGGACCGGTAAGCAGCCCGTTTCCAGCTACATAAAAAAGGATCTTTCTTTGTCAGCAGACAGAGGAAGATCCCTTTTTTTACCCTTTTTAGTTGCGATTCCAAGTTTTGGGGTAGAACAGGATCAGCATGGGAAGCAGCTCCAATCTGCCTGCCAGCATATCAAAAATCAACACCAATTTGGAAAAAGGCGCATAAGCGCTGAAGTTCTGGGTAGGTCCCACACCGGCCAGCCCAGGGCCGATATTGTTCAAGGTGGCGGCCACCGCCGTAAAGTTGGTTTCAAAATCAAAATTATCCAGACTGACCAGCAGCACGGAAATGCCAAAAATCAGACAGTAGGTTACCAGAAAAATATAAATGGAGTTCAATACTTTGCTGTCCACCACTTTGCCATCCATCCGAATCCGCTGGATTCCGTGAGGATGAATCAGCTGTTCCATTTCCAAATGAATGGATTTGAAAATCAGCACAATCCGGCTGACCTTCACACCGCCGCCAGTGGAACCGGCGCAGGCTCCCACAATCATCAGCAGCACCAGGATGCATTTGGCAAAGCTGGGCCACAGGTCAAAATCCACCGTGCTAAAACCCGTAGTGGTCATAATGCTGGCCACCTGAAAAAAGGCAGCCCGCAGGGCTTCTTCCAACGTAGAGAAATAGCTGTGGATCTGCCAGGTCACCAGGAGTCCCGCAGCTGCAACAATGGAAAGATAGGCCCGTACTTCTTCCAGGCGGAAGGCTTCCTTGGCCTTCCGAATGAGCATCAGGTAATAGTAGCTGAAGTTGACCCCAAAAGCAATCATAAAAATGGTAATAATCCACTGTTGAAGGGGCGTATAGTCGGCGCAGCTGCTGTTGACAATGCCAAAGCCGCCGGTGCCGGCAGTGCCAAAGGTAATGCACAGGTTATGGAACCAGTTCATCCCCGTAAGGGCCAGAAGGCAAATCATAAGTAAGGTCATGCCCAGGTAGATTCGGTATAGCACGATGGCCGTGTTTCTCACCCGGGGTACAAACTTGGAAACGTCCGGTCCGGGACTTTCAGCCTTCATCAGATTCATTTGGGTGCCGCCGGTACTGGAAGGCACCAGCATCAGGATAAAGACCAGCACCCCCATGCCCCCTATCCAGTGGGAAAAGCTCCGCCAAAAAAGCGAAGTATGGGACAGGGCCTCCACATCCGGCAGGATGGAAGAGCCGGTAGTGGTAAAGCCGGAAACAATCTCAAACAGGGCATCCAGATAACTGGGAATCTCTCCCGTCAATACAAAGGGCAAAGCCCCATATAAAGAAAGGATTACCCAGGAAAGGCCTACCGCCACAAAACCTTCTCGTTGGTAAATGGTCCGGTTTTCCACCTTCCGGCGTCTGGCCGTATAGCCCAGAACCATGGCAATGAGAGAAAGTGCAAAATAGACCATTCCCTGGTCTTCATGGTAGATCAGGGAAATAATGCAGGGCAGGAGCATAATCATCCCCTCGGTGGCGAGGATCCAGGACAGCACCTGTCCAATGACAGGATAATTCATGATAAGATGCTCCTTTGCTAGGCCAAAATGTTATAGATATCATGGAAGCCCAGGTGGACGGTCACTACAATGACTGTATCCCCCACATGGAATTCATCTTGGCCGCCAGGAATAATCAGACGCCCGTTGCGTACAATACCGGCAATCAGGACCCCTTCCTTGATTTTCATATCCACCAGCTTTTGGCCAATAATCATGGACTCCTTGTCAATCAAAAATTCCAAGGCCTCTACCCGCCCGTTCATCAGCCGATACAAGGTTTCCACGTTGGATTCCATGCTGTTGCCGGCGGCCCGGACGTATTGGACAATCTGCTGGGCTGTAAGTTTTTTAGGGTTTACCACGCTGTCCAACTGCAAGCCTTCGATAACGTCCCCGAAGTCCACGTGATTCACCTTGGTTACCACTTTTCCTTCCATCTGCTTCAAGGCATACATGGAAAGGATGGCATTGACTTCGTCCATACCGGTACAGGCTACAAAGCCGTCCATATTCTCAATATATTCTTCTTTTAACAACTCTTCTTCGGTGCCGTCCCCGCAGTCCACGGTAACCCCCGGCAGGCCTTCCACCAATTCTTCACAGCGGTCCATATCCTTTTCAATGATTTTCACATTGATCCGGTTGTCCCGAAGGATTTTGGACAGGTAATAGGTGATATCCCCGCCGCCTACAATCATCACGTCCTTGCACTTGTTGGTGCGCACGCCGATTTTCTTGAAGAATTCCTGGGCGTCCGCCGGCATGGCAATGATGGTCAGAATATCCCCGGCCTGGATTACCGTATCCCCATGGGGGACCATAATCTTATTGTTCCGCTCGATAATGCACACCAATAGATTGGTGGTAAGAGGAGCCAAAGCCTTCAGGGATTTGCCCAAAAGGGGAGAATTGCGCGGGACCCTAAAACGCAGCATATCAATGCGATCCTTGGCAAAGCTAAAGATTTCAATAGCTTGGGGAAAATTCAGCAGCCGGGCAATTTCCTTAGCAGCTTCCAGTTCCGGATTGATGGTCATGGACAGATTCAGCCCCCGCTGAAGGAAATGGCGCTCCGCCGAATAATGGGGACTCCGTACCCGGGCAATGGTATGGCATCGGGTATTGTTCAGTTTGGCAATGACGCAGGTTAACAGGTTGACTTCATCGCTTTCGGTTACGGCAATCAGCATATCCGCGTGTTCTAAATCCGCCTGGCTCAGCACCGTAAAGCTGGAACCGTTCCCCACGATTCCCATGACATCGTAATTGGTAGAAATATTACGAATCAAGCTGGCATTGGTATCGATTACCGTTACATTATTATTCTCTTGAATCAGCTGGGTGGTGATGGTTCGCCCAACTTTTCCGCACCCCACAACAATAATCTGCATTTTCGCTAAACTCCTACTTTTCTTGTTATGAAAATAACTATACACTACCTCTATAAAAAAAGCTAGAGAATATTAGGCTATTAATGTAACAAAGTTTATAAATCTATGTTAGCTAGTCATGAATCCGGCCTTCCAGCAGCTGGCCCAGAAGAACCCCGGCCATACCGGTAAGCCATTGGAAGGGCAAAAACGCAGCCAGGACCGGCGGTAGCATGGCAGGCGGCAGCTGGAGCACCAACAATTGGCCCAGGCTAAGACACAGGCCCAGGACCAGGCTTTTCACCGCCGGAGCCCAAAACAGGGTCCAGCGCAAACTCTTTCTGCGCCCTGTCAGCTCCACATAAATCCCGTTGCCCAAAAAAATCACTGGAATCAAAAAGGGCTGAATATGCCCCTGAAAAAAAGCAATCACCGGCAGCGCCAGCGCAGTGACCCAGGCAAGCTGGGAGGAGGTATACCGGCTGCTGAGAAACAGTACCGTATTGACCAGCGTCCCTATCAGCAAAGTCAAGACCGGCACCGGCAGGGGCAGTACCAGCCGCAGCTGCTGGGAAAGTGCCCCTACTGCCAACAGCAGGGCTCCCCGCACCAATAGTTTCACTTCCACAAAACCGTCTCCCTTCTTGCAAGAATCTGAGAAAAATCAGCGAAAAAGAAAATACTCCGTAAGAAACCAGAAAAACCTCTTGTTCTTCTTTCCGGAGATACTTATAATGATTAAGTTAGCATAAATTTCCTGGTTTTGCCTGGTTTGCAGGCACCGGGAGTAAGCCTGGAGGTTTTCGTGAGAAAGCGCAATCCCATATTTGATAATCTGCGGGGCATCTGTATGCTGGGGGTCATTGCCATCCACGTAGGCAGTATGGCCGTCAGTGCGGAAGCTGCCACCCCGTTTTTGGTTCTGATCACCAATATTCTGAGCCGCTACAGCGTGCCCACCTTTTTTTTCATTTCGGGCTACGGGCTATTTTACACCCATCCCCTGGAAGAACCCTTTTCCTATGGCCGCTTCCTTCAGAAAAGGCTAAAAAGCATAGCCCTCCCCTATGTGGTTACCTCTCTATTATACATCTGTTATTACAGTTTTACTTCACAAAATCCTAACCTATTGCTGCCAGAGAATGTTTTGTTCTGTCTTTTCTTTGGCACCGGCGTCTACCACATCTATTTCCTGGTGATTCTGCTCTGGTTCTACATCCTGTTCCCCCTGTGGCGAGGGATGATGCGGGTTCTGGAAAAAATGGGCCTGAAGCTGGGCATGGCTATTTTGTTTGTTTTACAGGTGGCCCTGTACCAATTCAGCTTTGTGTTCTGGTCCTATCCGGACTGGATTGCAGACAATCCCGTGCTGCTGAACCTGTGCCAATACCGGCTGAACTACTTTCCGTTTTTCTATCTGTTCGTATTCATGCTGGGCGGGGTCATTGCCCGGCACTACGGCGCCTTTGACAGACTGCTGACCCGGCATAAGCTGCCCATAGCCCTGTTCTTTGGGCTCAGCGCCAGCTTTAATACCTGGCTGTTCTACCGCTGGACCAACCTGTGGGGCATGCCCTATGAAGATACGGTCAATTACCTGCAGCAGCTAAGCCTGCCTGGCCTGGTGTTCACCCTTGCCTGTATCCTGTTCTTCAGCCTGCTGCTGAAACAGGGCTGGTATCCCTGTAAAACCGCCCTGCGGAAAATGTCCGACCGTTCCTTCCTGATTTATCTGGTCCACCCCTTCTTCATCGACCAACTGGAACTGGTAACGAACAAACTGTTTGGCTCCCTGGAACACGTTTCCATTGCCCTATTCTATGTAATTATCTTGTTCATCTCTTACCTGTTCGCCGTGCTTTGGCACCGGCTGCGCAGCTCCAAGGCCAAGGCAGCCTGAGCTTTCTCAAAGACAAACCCCATCCGACCCGATCGGATGGGGTTTTCTGCAGCCTGAAAGGTTCCAGGTTTATTTTACGTTGATTTTCCCAGCATACACGGAACCCGTAGCTACATCCAGGGTTACCACGTCACCGGTCTTCACAGCATCCATGACGCCGGAAGCCCCTACAATAACAGGGATACCATAGTTGATGCCGATAATGGCCGCAGGAGAAGTAAAACCGCCTTCTTCTGCAATAATGCCGCCAGCCTGGGCTGCCGTGGTACCCATTTCGTTTTCCAGGGCGGCCACTGCCAGGATCATGCTCGGGCGGAAGTTTTCCAGGTCGGACTTGGTCCGGACCTTGCAAATGGTGCCTGTAGCAGCACGCTTGCCAATGCCTTGGCCCTGCACCAGCTTATGGCCAACGTGGATTACTTGGATCAGGTTGGTGCTGCCCACCTTGCCCACGTTCATGCCGGCCGTTACCACCACAGAATCCCCTTTGTGCAGCAGGTCTGCATCCAGAGCCCGTTCAATGGAGGTTTCAATCAGGGAATCCGTGCTGGTTCTGTTGTCCCCCATCAGCGGCGTAACGCCCCAATAGAGGGTCATCCGGCGCAGGCTGGCAGGAACCGGTGACACGGCTACCACCGTTGCTTTGGGCCGGTATTTGGCCACCAGCCGGGCGGTATAGCCGGACTCGGTAATGGACAAAATGGCGTTGGCTTCCAGTTCCGTAGCAATCTGCACGGTAGCATGGCTGATGGCATCCGTCATCTGTACATGGGCGCCAATACCCTTATGCTGGAACAAGGTCACATAATCGAAAGCCTGCTCCGTCCGGGTAGCAATCCGGGCCATGGTCTGCACCGCTTCCAAAGGATACGCCCCAGAGGCTGTTTCCCCGCTGAGCATAATAGCGTCGGTACCGTCAAAGATGGAGTTGGCCACATCGTTGGCTTCTGCCCTGGTAGCCCGGTAGTTGGTAATCATGCTTTCCAGCATCTGGGTAGCTGTAACCACCGGCTTCCCCAGCTGGTTGCACTTGGCAATAATCTGTTTTTGGACAATGGGCACATCTTCCATGGGAATCTCTACCCCCAGATCCCCCCGGGCCACCATAACACCGTCGGCCACCTGGAGAATCTCATCGATGTTGTCCACGCCTTCCTGGTTTTCAATCTTGGCAATAATCCCCATGGAGGAGCCAATCCGTTCCAGCAGACGGCGGATTTCCATAACGTCCCGGGCATTGCGCACAAAGGATGCCGCCACATAGTCCATGCCCTGCTGGGCAGCGAAGGTAATGTCGTCTTCGTCCTGTTTGGACATAAAGGGCAGCTTCAGGAAAGCCCCAGGCACTGCCACCCGTTTCCGGGAGGAGATTTCCCCACCGTTGATGACGATGGTATCAATTTCCTTGTCGGTGGTGGATTGGACTTCCAGGGACAGTTTCCCATCATTCAAGAGGATTTTATCCCCTTTGCGGACTTCCGAAGGCAGGCCGGCATAATTTACATGGGCCTTTTCTGCCGTTCCTTCTACCTCGTCCACCGTCAGCGTAAAGTGGCTGCCAGGCACTAGCGTGGTCTTATCCCCCTTGAAAAGACCCAGCCGCATTTCAGGCCCCTTGGTATCGGCTACATAGCCAATGACCTTTCCCGTTTCCTTCACAGCTTCCTTTAACAGATTCAGGCGGGTTTCGCATTCACTGTGGGAGCCATGGGAAAAGTTGAAACGGGCCAGGTCCATCCCTGCCCGAATCATTTTGACCAGCAGGTCCTTTTTGTCCGTAGCTGGTCCCAGGGTGCAGATAATTTTTGTCTTTTTCATATTGATCCCCTTCTAAAAATAGCCCGGGCTGAAACAGCCCGGACTATTGGATTTCCATATGGAATTAGGATTCTTTGAAAGCTTTGATCTTTGCAGTCAGCAGAGGCAGAATCTTCAAAGCATCGCCAACGATACCATACCGAGAGATTTGGAACATAGGAGCGTCCGGATCCTTGTTGATGCAAATGATGGTATCGGATTTGCTCATACCAGCTTTATGCTGTACGGAACCGGAGATACCGCAGGCGAAGTAAATCTTCGGGGTAACGGTTTTACCGGATTGGCCTACTTGACGCGGATGTTCAATGAAGCCTTCATCTACTGCAGCACGGGAACCGCCTACAGCGCCGCCCAGTACATGAGCCAGGTCTTGCAGCAGAACGAAGTTTTCTTTGGCTTTCATGCCGCGGCCGCCGGAAGCAATGTATTCTGCATCGTCGATGGCCATTTCGCCTTCAACCACAACAGGGTCTTTTCTGATGACTCTGACGCGGTCTTCTACATGGTTCTTCAGGGTGTAGTTGATAACTTCGCCTTTGCGGGAAGCATCGGGAGCCAGAGCCTTGAAGGTCTTAGGACGAACGGTACCCATTTGCGGAGTATGTTCTTTGCACAGGATGGTAGCCATGATGTTACCACCAGCAGCAGGACGGGTCCAATGAACCAGGCCGTTTTCTTCTACATCCAGGATGGTGCAGTCAGCGCACAGACCAGTGTTCATACGGGCAGCAACGCGGGGACCCAGGTCACGGCCGTCGTTGGTAGCGCCGATCAGAACAGCGGAAGGATGGTATTCAGCAATCAGTTCGCAGAAAGCGTTGGTGTACAGGTCGGTGGAATATTCCTTCAGGGAAGGATCTTCTACTACGTATACCAGGTCAGCGCCTTGGGCAATCAGATGTTGAGGAATGTCATTTGCTTTATCGGTGATCAAAACAGCAGCCAGTTTTTGGTTGCATTTGTCAGCCAAAGTTCTGCCTTCACCCAGCAGTTCGTTTACTACATGAACGGGTTTGCCATCATAATGTTCAACGTAAACCCATAAATCTTTTTCGTTGCCGGTCTTCAGACCTTTCGTGTTAGCCATTTATTTCAAACCTCATTTCGTAATAATCTTGTCTTCAACCAGTTTTGCAACCAGTTTATCTACAGCTTCTGCAGGATCTTCATCGGTGAAGATTTCGCCGTGAACCTGGGTAACTTTCGGAGTAAAGCTCTTCATTACCTGGGTCGGGGAACCGGGTTTACCAATAATGTCCAGAGGAATCTGCAAATCAGCAGCGGTATATACGGGAACTTCAGTCTTTCTGGCTTTCAGTTTGCCTTTGATGCTGGCAAAACGCAGGTCTTTGCTGCGCATTACAGTAACTACGCAAGGCATCTTCATAGCCAAGGTTTGGGAAGTGTATTCGTTATCTCTGTCAACGATTACTTCATCGCCGTCAACCTTAACTTTCAAAGCGCCGGTAACTTGCGGAAGGTCTAAGTGCTCTGCAATTTCAGGGCCAACCTGAGCGGTATCACCATCGATAGCCTGACGGCCGCACAGGATCAGATCAGGAATGCCAAAATGTTTAATGGTGTTAGCCATAGCAGCACTGGTGGCCAGGGTATCTGCACCGCCGAAAGCTCTGTCACTGATCAGTTTGGCATCATCAGCGCCAACTGCCAGGCAGTCCTTCAAAACAGCTTCTGCATGAGGAGGTCCCATGGTAACAACCGTTACCTTAGCACCCATTTCATCTTTCAGTTCCAAAGCCGTTTCCAGAGCGTACTGGTCATACGGGTTCATGATATTTGTTACACCATCTCTAACGAGGTTGTTGGTAACCGGGTCAATTCTCATTTCTGCGGTATCCGGCACCTGTTTTACACATACAACGATGTTCATTACAAAGCGACCTCCTAAAAATCTTTATTGTTCAAAACCACACATTTCACATTGTAGCACGTGTTTTCCCCTGTTGCAAGAGATTGCTAATCCCTTGCAAAAGATTCTTCTTATTTCCCACTTTTTCACAAATGTTAAATTTCCTCCTGGAAGCTTCCTTTTTCGCCGGATTTTGGCATTCTTTTTCCTGGTCATGGGGTTTCTGTAACAGAAATATCTACAGAATTGTAGAAGAATTATCTCAATTTCAGGGTACCAGCCCCGCTTTTCTCCGCCTGCAAAAAGTTGTTTCCGTTTTTCTCCAAAAGACACCCAAAGCCCTCTTTTCTACAAGCACGCAAAAGCAAAAAAACAGGAATTCTTCCTCAGCTGGGAAAAATTCCTGTCGGTATAGATAAATAAACAAGTATTTAATAGTGCAGGCTGCCGCTACCCAATACTTTTACCACTGCATCCTCAAAGCCCGGTTCCTCTGCATTCACCCAGAACCGGGGATCGGTGCGGATAACCTTCCGGGTATCGGCAATGTGCAGGTACACGGGATTCTTCCCGTGGAAGGCCATAAAAATGCCTCCCAGCTGCTGCTGGACCTGGGAAGTATTCATGCCCTTGCCAATGTGGAGATGGACTTCCTGGGCCATTTCCTGCAAAGGCTCCACAGCATTGGCAAAGATTCGGACGGCTTCCTCATCCAATTTGATAACACCCTGGATGCTCACCACCCGGTCTTTTTCAATGTTCTGCCGGCACTTGGCATAAGCCCTGGGGAAAGCAATCACCGTCAGACTGCTGGACAAATCTTCCAGCACAAACGTGGCCATGCGGTCCCCATTTTTGGTGGAGCGGATTTTCAGGTCCGAAATAATGCCGCCTACGGCAATTCTCTCCCCGTCCCGGAAGTTTTCTTCCGTGCATTTTAACAGCGGTGTATACCGGCTCAGCACCTTACGGAACCGATCCAGCGGGTGTCCGGTAACGTAGAAGCCAATCAGTTCCTTTTCCAGCCGGAGAATATCCGCCTGGGGAATTTCCGGCAGATCTGGAATGGGAATGGCATTGCTGCCGGCCAAATCTTCTTCCCCGAACAGCCCCAGCTGGCCCGTAAGCCGGTCGTGCTGTTCGCTGGCAGCCACATCCAGGGCCGGATCCATAATGGCCAGCAGCTGGCTCCGACGCAGCCCGAAGGTATCCATGGAACCGCTCTTGATCAGATTTTCCACCACTCTCTTGTTGACCTTGCTGAGATCCACCCGGCGGGTAAAATCAAAAAAGTCCTTAAAAACGCCGTGTTTTTCCCGTTCTTCCAAAATCACGGATACTGCTGCGTCTCCGACACTTTTGATGGCCCCCAGGCCAAAGCGGATGTTCTTACCGTCCACAGAGAAGCCCGCTTCACTGCTGTTGATATCCGGCGGCAGCACCTTTACCCCCATGCCGTTGCAAACGCCGATATACCAGCTGACCTTGTCGGCGGTGGAGATAATACTGTTGAGGAAGGCCGCCATGTATTCCACCGGATAGTTGGCCTTCAGCCAGGCCGTCTGATAGGCTACCAGGGCATAGGCTGCCGAGTGGGATTTGTTGAACCCATAGCCTGCAAAGTGCTGCAGCAAGGCGAAAATCTTATCCCCCAGTTCCCGGCTGATGCCGTGGAGCTTTTCTGCTCCCTGGAGAAATTTTTCCTTCATGCTGTCCAGTACGCTGGCTTTCTTCTTGCCCATGGCCCGACGCAGAATATCTGCTTCGCCCAGGGTAAAACCGGCCAGGGCGGAGGCGATCTGCATTACCTGTTCCTGGTAGAGGATAACCCCGTAAGTATCGGCCACAATGGGTTCCATCAGGGGGTGGAGTACCTGGGCCGTACGGTGTCCGTGACGGCCGGCAATAAAGTCTTCCGCCATGCCGCTGCCTAAGGGACCGGGCCGGTACAGGGCCACCAGGGGAATCAGGTCCTCCATGCCCTCGGGCGCCAGTTGCTTCATCAGCCGGGTCATGCCGTCCGATTCCATCTGGAACACGGCTGCCGTATCCCCGCTGCACAGCATCTGACAGGTTTTAGGGTCGTGCAGGTCGATATCCTCAATATGCAGGTCAATACCCCGGTTTTTCCGGACCATTTTCACCGCATCGTCAATCACCGTCAGGGTACGCAGGCCCAAAAGATCCATCTTTAAAAGCCCCAGGGACTCGGAACGATCCTTGTCGTACTGGGTGCAGATGTATTCGTGTTCATCGTCACTGCTGGAGGTAATCTGCAGGGGCACGTAGTTGGTCAGTTCCCCCGGCGTAATGACTACGCCGGCCGCATGGGTGGAGGTGTGCCGGGGCATGCCTTCCACCTTTTGGGCAAAGTCCAGCAATTGGGCGATATTAGGGTCCTGTTCCTGCAAGGCCCGCAGTTCCTTGCTGGATTCCAATACGCCTGCCAGGGTAGTGCCTGGCGTATTGGGAATCAGCTTGTTTACCTGGTTAACTACATTTAACGGTATCTCCATGGCCCGGCCCACGTCCTTGATGGCCGCCTTGGCTGCCAGGGTACCAAAGGTAATAATCTGGGCAACGTGGCTTTCCCCGTACTTGCGGGCCAGATAATCCACCACCAGATGGCGTTTCACGTAGCAGATATCCGTATCAATATCGGGCATACTTACCCGTTCCGGGTTCAGGAAACGTTCAAAAATCAGATTATATTTCAGCGGATCAATACTGGTGATGCCGGTAAGGTACGCCACAATGGAACCAGCGGCGCTGCCTCTGCCGGGGCCCACCGGAATATCGTGGGTCCGACTGTAATTGATGAAATCCCATACAATCAGAAAATACCCGGAGTAGCCCATCTGCTTGATGATGCCCAGTTCATATTCCAACCGTTTCCGGGCCGTTCCATCATCATTGGGATAGCGTTTGGGAAAACTTTCCTCACAAAGCTTCCGGAGATACCCATCCATGGTTTCCCCTTCCGGCAGGGGAAATTCCGGCAGCAGCAAATGGCCAAATTCCAGAGTCAGATTACACCGCTCCGCAATTTCCAGGGTATTATCCAAAGCTTCCTGGTCCTCAGGAAACAACTGCTCCATTTCCTCCCGGCTTTTCAGATAGTAGGAATCGTTGTTGAACCGCATACGTGTGGGGTCCAGGTAATTGGCGTTGGTCTGGATGCACAGCAGAATGTCCTGCCCCGAAGCATCGGACCGGTGGATATAGTGCAGGTCGTTGGTGGCTACCAGCTTGATATTGTGTTTTTTGGCCAGTTTATGCAATTCTTCCCGGACGGTCTTTTCTTCCGGCAAGTCATGATTTTGGATTTCCAAATAGTACCGGTCCCGACCAAAAATATCCAGGTATTCCAGCATGACCTTTTCTGCCGTTTCCAATTCCCCCCGGAGGATATGCCGAGGCACTTCCCCCGCTATGCAGGCGCTGAGGCAAATCAGCCCCTCGCTGTACTGGCGCAGCACATCCATGTCAATCCGGGGTTTGTAGTAGAACCCTTCCACTTCCCCGATGGATACCAGTTTCATCAGGTTTTGGTAACCGGTCTTGTTTTCTGCCAAAAGAATCAGATGATACATTTTGCTCCGGCTTTCCAGGTCCTTTTTCAACCGGGAGCCGGAAGTAATATACACTTCGCAGCCAATAATGGGTTTGATGCCAGCCTTGACACATTCCTGATAGAACTCGATGGCCCCGTACATAACCCCATGGTCCGTAATCGCCAGGGCGGGCATGCCCAGCTCCTTGGCGTAGCGGACCAGCTCGGGAATCCGGCAGGACCCATCCAGCAGGCTGTATTGGGTATGGGTGTGCAAATGCACAAATTGCTCTGCCATAACTGCTCCTTTCCTGCAAATTTCCGGGGCACAGCTCCCCCCATTTTAAAAAAAGCTGTGACCAGGGGGTCACAGCTTTAGGTTTATGCTTCGATAATTCCTACCTCACTGGGCAGATACAGCATTACGTCCGGAGAAACTTCCGTTTCCGAAACCCCCAGGGTATAACTGATGCCGGATAAGTAGTCCCTGGCCCGGGTCTGATCCTCTGGCTCCAGCTGATCCAGAGCCAGAAGCAGTCCCTTGCCTTCCAGGAGGAACTTTCCGTAGTGAGCAATATCCTTCAGGTCCGCAGGCGTTCTGAGCATCAATTTCAGGGCCGGAGCACGCACCAAAGTCAAATCCCGGTCAAAGTATTCTTCTTCATGCTTTTTTTCAGAATGGAAACCAGAAAACATGGAATCTGCTCCTCCCTACCCACAAATACTCATTACGAAGCCATTATCGTTCTTATGCCTTGGCGTTGCGCGCACGGGTGCGGGCACGTTCCAGACGGGACAGAATTTTCTTTCTCATCCGGATGCTCTTGGGAGTCACTTCAACGGTTTCATCGTCGTTGATGTGTTCCAGGGCTTGTTCCAGGGAGAAGGTTTGCGGCGGAATCAGGCGCACTGCATCATCGGAACCGGCAGCACGCATATTGCTGACGTGTTTCTTTTTGCAGGGGTTTACGTCCATATCATCTTCACGGCTGTTTTCGCCGATGATTTGGCCTTCGTAAACCTGTTCGCCCGGGTTGATGTACATGGTGCCTCTGGCCTGGCATTTATCAATACCATAGGCAGTGGTTTCACCAGCTTCAAAAGCAACCAGGGAACCTCTGGTACGGCCGGGGATATCGCCTTTGTAAGCGCCCCAGCCGGCAAATACGTGGTTCATGATACCGTTGCCCTTGGTATCGGTCAGGAACTGGTTCCGAAAACCGATCAGACCCCGGGCAGGGATAATGAATTCCATACGCAGGTAGCCAGCCAGTTCGGTCATGTTCTGGAGTTCAGCCTTGCGGATACCCAAAGCTTCCATAACAGCACCCATGAAATCCTGGGGCACGTCGATGGTCAAAGCTTCCATAGGTTCCAGCAGCTTGCCATTTTCGTCCCGGCGCATAATAACCTTGGGTTTGCCCACCTGCAATTCGAAGCCTTCTCTTCTCATGGCTTCGATCAGTACGGACAAATGCAGTTCACCACGGCCGGATACTTTGAAGGTATCGGCAGATTCGGTGTCTTCCACTTTCATACTAACGTTGGTTTCAATTTCCTTGTACAGACGGTCACGCAGATGACGGCTGGTAACAAAGTCGCCTTCCTGGCCGGCAAAAGGAGAATCGTTGACAGAGAAGGTCATGGACAGGGTGGGTTCATCCACCTTGATGCCCTGCAGCTGTTCCGGGTTGTCCACATCAGCAATGGTATCCCCGATTTCAGCGTTGGCCAGACCAATCAGGGCAATGATGTCCCCAGCTTTGGCTTCCGGCACTTCCGTTCTCTTTAAGCCTTCGTAGGTGTACAGACGGCCAATCTTGGCGTTGGAACGCTTGTCATCATGCATCAGGCAGATGTTCTGACCGTTTTTGATGGTACCTCTGACAATACGGCCAATCACGATACGGCCTACATAATCATCGTAGTCCAAGGTATTGACCAACATTTGCAGGGGAGCTTCCGTATCCACATCGGGAGCCGGAATATTTTCGATAATGGTGCGGAACAGCGGTTCCAGGTTGGTGCTTTCATCGTCCATAGCCAGTTTGGCAACGCCCTTTTTGGCAGAAGCGTACACTACGGGGAAGTCCAGCTGATCATCACTGGCGTTCAGTTCAATGAACAAATCCAGAACTTCATCCACCACTTCTTCCACTCTCTGGTCCGGACGGTCAATCTTGTTGATGACCACCACGGGTTTCAGATGGTGTTCCAAAGCTTTCCGCAGCACGTATTTGGTCTGGGGCATAGGACCTTCGTAGGCGTCTACCAGCAGCAGTACGCCGTCAACCATGTTCAATACCCGTTCTACTTCGCCGCCGAAATCAGCATGGCCCGGAGTATCCAGGATATTGATTTTGGTGCCGTCATGCATGACAGCGGTGTTTTTGGCCAGGATGGTAATCCCACGTTCTCTTTCCTGATCGTTGGAGTCCATGACTCTTTCCTGTACCCGTTCGTTGGCACGGAATACACCGCTCTGTTTCAGCATAGCATCTACCAAGGTAGTCTTGCCATGGTCAACGTGAGCAATGATGGCGATGTTACGTAAATCGTTTCTAATCATAAAAGCCCAATCCCCTCTTACATTACAGATAAATCAAGAGGATGCTTGTCAATAAGCATCCTCCAAATAAACTAAATCAATTCGACTTACTAATTATATGCTTTTCTCCACACTCTGTCAAATATGTGGCAATTCCTTTACCCAAATTTCTTTATAAGGTCTTCATGACATCGTCGATGTATTTCTTGATCTTTTCCAGCTTGGAGCGTACATCCGGTACCTTCTTGGGATCATGGGCGGCAATCCGTTCAATCTTGCCCTTGTAGGTAAGGTAATTCTTCTCGAAGCCCCGCATATAATCCCGCATGCTCTGGACGGCAGTTTCGCTTTGGACAATCTGGGTTTCTTCAATATGCCAGTCGGTGCCATCGATAATGGCCTTATCCCCATAGTTGGGAATGTAGGCCGCCGTCCCCAATTCGGTACGCAGGGTATGGGCAAAAGCATCGGCAGAATCGTATTCCCCATGGACCACAAAGAAAGCCTTGGGTTTATTTTTCATGCCCTTATACCAGGCCAACAGCTGTTCCTTATCGGCGTGGGCAGAGAAACCGGTCATATTGTAGATCTTGGCTCCCACCACAATTTCTTCGCCCATGATCTTGACTTTCTTGGCCCCGTCTACCAACAGCCGCCCCAAGCTGCCTTCGGCCTGATAGCCGGCGAAAATCACGGAGCTGTCCTTCCGCCACAGGTTGTGTTTCAGGTGGTGCAGCACCCGGCCGGCATCGGCCATGCCGCTGGCGGAAATGATGATGACCGGGCTGGGCATTTCGTTGATGGCCTTGGATTCCTCGGTGGTCTGGGTGTATTTCACGTTGGGCATATCAATCAGATGTCCGCCCTGTTTTTGGAAAATGGACTTGGTTTCCTCATCATATTCATCAGGGTTAAACAGCATCACCTGGGTGGCCCGAATGGCCATTGGGCTGTCCACCATAATGGGCACTACCGGCAGCTTGCCGGAAGACATAAGCTTCTGGAAGTAGTACAGCATCACCTGGGTACGGCCAACCGCAAAAGCTGGGATAATGATGTTCCCGCCCCGGGAAAGGGCGTCCTTCACAATGTCGCACAGCTCCTGCTCCCGGTCCGCCACTTCGTGGATCCGGTTACCATAGGTGGATTCGGTGATAATAAAGTCCGCCCCGGCAATCTGGTAGGGATCGTCCAAAATGGGTACGTTGGGCTGCCCCACATCTCCCGTGAAAATCAATTTGGTCTTTTTGCCGTTTTCTTCCAACTGCAACGTAACAATGGCGCTGCCCAGGATGTGGCCGGCCACCCGGAAGCGGACCGTAACCCCGGGATACAGTTCAAAATCCTCATCGTAATCATGGGTCACAAAATGTTTCAGGGCCAGATAGGCATCGTCTACCGTATACAGCGGTTCCACAGCTTCCCGGCCAGCCCGCAGGCCCTTCCGGGTAGCAATCTCCGCATCGGATTCCTGGATATGGCCGCAGTCGGGCAACAGAATTTCGCACAATTCTTCGGTAACCGGGGTGCAGTGGACAAAACCCTTGAACCCTTCCTTAATCAGTTTGGGCAGCAGGCCGCTGTGGTCAATATGGGCATGACTTAGGATTACCGCATCAATTTCCGCCGGATTAAAAATAAAATTTCTCCGGTTCAGGTCCCGAATCAGCCGTGGACCTTGGAACATACCGCAGTCCAACAGAATTTTTTTCCCGTTGATTTCCAGCAGATGGCAGGAACCGGTTACAATCTTGTCAGCGCCGCAAAAGGTAATTTTCATCATTAGCACCGTCCTTATTCTAAAATTCTCTCATCAGTATGTAAGCTCTCAGTTAACATCTTTCCATTATAACATAGTTTTTATTTTCTTTGGGCAAATCCCGTTCCAGTTTTCCCTGACGAAACAGCCGCCTTGTGATACAATAAGGCAAAGGCTATTCAGAAAGGATGTATTCCATGAAAAAAAATGCACTATTCCCTATAGTAATAGGTTCTCTTTTACTTTGCCCATCCCTGCTTTTTGCCCAGGAAAAAACGGAAACAGACGCCGTAAGTACCACGGCTGTAACAGAAAATGCAGCTTCTGCAGCGCCCCTTTCCTTCCGGCAGCGGGTAGCGGCTGTCCGGGCTGCCCGGCAAAAAGCAGCCGCTGCCAAAAGCTCCAGTCAAACCACTGCCCAAACCACCGCAAAAAACAGCTCCAAAAAAACAGCTGATGATGCCGCAGCTGCTGCCAGCACCACTTCCACGTCCCAACTGGACAATGGCCTAACGGCCACCACTACGGAAACCACCACCGAAAACGGCAAGGAAACCACTACGGTCTATACCCCCACCCTGCCTTCCGCCAAGCTGGCTGCCTGGCAGACTGCGGGAGAAAACAGCAGCTACACCGTTTCCTTCGATACCCAGAGTCTGAAATACGATGAGAAGACCGGCATCATCACCGTCTGGAACAAATGGACGCGAAAAGGCGCAGGTGCCTCTGCCGTAAAGGACATCTTGCTGTATTCCCGCTACGATGTCCGGCTGAAAACCTGCGCCGATCTGTATCAAGTTTTATGTGACGGCAATGGACAGGTGCTTTCCCAAAAAGCCGTTGCCGATCCTTCCTGGTATCCCCTGTCCGTCCATACCCTGGGCATGGAACTATGCCAAAGCCTGAATAATTATCTGTTAGCCAATTGAGCTTTCATCCGCTCGCCAATGATGCGAGCTACATACACCCCGGAAGCAGAGGCCTGGGAAAGTCCTCTGGTAATGCCCGCTCCATCGCCAATGGCGAAGAAGTTGGGCATTTTTGTTTCCAGCTTATCGCTGAGGTCCAGCCGGGAACTGTAGAACTTCACTTCCACCCCGTACAGCAGGGTATCGTCGTTGGCGGTGCCAGGCGCCACCTTATCCAGGGCATAAATCATTTCAATGATGTTGTCCAAATGGCGTTTGGGCAGTACCAGGCTCAGGTCCCCAGGCACTGCATTCAAGGTAGGATGCAGGAAGCTCTGGCTCAGCCGGTGGGCGTTGGTCCGGCGGCCTTTGATCAGGTCCCCGAAGCGCTGCGCCAGAACGCCGCCTCCCAGCATATTGGACAGGGAAGCAATGTGCTTGCCGTATTTATGGGGTTCCTTAAAGGGTTCCGTAAATTTATTGCTGACCAAAAGGGCAAAGTTGGTGTTGCCGCTGTTTTTGGCCGGGTCGCTGAAGCTGTGGCCGTTTACCGTAACAATGCCGTCGGTATTTTCTGCTACCACGTAGCCATTGGGGTTCATACAGAAGGTCCGTACCCGATCCCCGTACCGTTTGGTCCGGTACACCAGTTTGGCCTCGTAGACTTCTTCCGTAATGTCCTGGAATACGGAGTAAGGGACTTCTACTCGGACACCTACGTCCACCTGGTTGTTGGCCATGGGCAGGCCCAGATTCTGGCACTGGGTGGAGAACCACTCAGCCCCTGCCCGGCCCGGGGCCCCAATCAGATAGGTGCAGCCGATAACCTGCTCAGAACCCTTGATGGTCAGTTCATAGCCTTCTTTGGACTGGCTGATGGTTTCCACCTGGGTATCACATTGGATTTCAATGCCATGCTCCAGCAGGTAGTGGTAGATGCTGGCCATCAGGTTCCGGTTGTTGTCCGTGCCCAAATGGCGCACCTTAGCGTTTAACAGATGTAGATCGTGGCCCAGAGCCAGCCGGCCGATTTTGCAGTTCTTGGTGGAATACACCGTACCCGGGGCACCGTGTTTGCAGTTGATTTCATCCACGTAATCAATGAGTTCCATAACCGTCTTTTTGGGAATGTACTCACTGAGCCAGCCGCCAAATTCCGTGGTGAAATTGTACTTGCCGTCGGAGAACGCACCGGCGCCGCCAAAGCCCCGCATAATGCTGCAGGGTACGCAGCGGATACATTTTTCCACCTTGCCGGCAATAATAGGGCAGCTGCGGAAGTCAATGGCATGGCCTTCTTCCAAAATCAGCACCTTTACCTGGGGGTATTTCAGGACAAACTCGTAAGCCGCATAAATGGCAGCAGGGCCGCCGCCAATAATCGCTACATCAACATTCTTTTTCATTTCTTGAACACCTCTTTGTCGTTTACCGTATTAAATATGATAGAAGAAATCTGATTGATGGTTTTCCGGGTTTCTCCAGGACGCACGGCCTTGTCCATCAGGACTACCAGCACGTACCGCTCCCGGGCATACACAATGCCAGCCGCATCAAGAACTTGGCCGTGGTCGGCCTGAAGGCCTGCAATATTTACACTTTGGGACAGCAGGGCACCCAGCATATCCGGCCGGGGAGCACGGCCCAAAAGGCCCAGCAGGTACCCATTTTCCTTGGGCCCCAGGCATTTGCCTTCGTAAAGCTGAGTCAACAGGGTCACCGTATCGTTAACAGAAGTATAGCTCAGTTCCCGTTTTTCCTGGGCCCCCAGCTTATCTTCCTCGTTTTCTTTGACGGGCAGGTCATGGCTTCCCACCACCGTATCCACGTATCCTTTTTCCGTCAGCCAGGCGTTGATGTCTTCCCGGCCAGCAATCCAGATCAGCTTGTACAAAGCCGTCCGGTCATTTTGCAGCAGCATATCTTCCAAAAGATTTTGAACCGTTACTTGGCTGCCTGCGGGGACCTGTCCCAAAGCCGGGCTGTCCGTTCTAATATCCCGCTGCCGCAGTGTGTACACCTCATCCAATGCCAGGTCCTTATTTTCCACCTGGGCCAAAACCGCAGCAGCCACATAGGGACGGATCAGATCCCCGGCCGGCATCTTGCCGGAGTAGTTGTAGAACACTTCCCCGGTATCCAAAGAACGGTAATACACGGAACAGGCCGCCCCCGACTGGGCAATCACATTATTCAAATAGGCATAGGGCAGCTTGGTATCCTTGGAATGGACCAGCTGGGCGTTTTGGGCCTGTTTTTGCTGCTGCTGATATTTGGGGCTGTTGTGCAGCAGGGAAAAGGATATTACCCCCACCAGCACCAAGCCTATCAAGCAAAGAATAATCCGTTTGTTGATACTCATAAGACAATCATAACCCTTCTATTAGTCTTTAACCATTGTTCCCGCTGCTTCCGGTCCGGCAAAATTTCTTCCACCGCCTGCCAAAACAGCCGATTGTGGGACTTGTTGCGGATATGGCACAGCTCATGGACAATCACATAATCAATTACGCCAGGCGGGCAGAATACCAGCCGCCAGCAAAAACCCAGCTGGTTCCGGTAGTTGCAGTAGCCCCAGCGGGTCCGGGCCTGGGACAGCTTGATTTGGGGAGCAGGAAGTCCCAGGAGCCCGGCAAAGTACGGTACCCGTTCCCTAAGATAGGTCCCTAGCTCCTCCTGGAAATATTGGATCAGCTTAGGCAGGGTCACCTGCTCTCCCAAAATCAGCTGCTCCTGGGTCAGAAAAATATTCTCTCCCGGCACCAGGTGCAGGGTTCGCCGCTTTCCCCATAACAGCAAAGCAGCTCCTTCCCGGAGCTCCAAGGGCTGTATGGCCCGTTTCTCGTCCGCCGCCTTTGCCACATGGGACGCAATCCAGTCCTGACGGGACGCCAAAAAATATTCAATTCGTTCTTTGCTCAGCCCATAGGGCGCGCGCACAATTACTTGGCCTTCCCGGTTGATTTCTACCGCCAGGGTGCGCCGTCTGGATCTGATGATTTTTGCAATTTTAATCATAGCATTCCTATTATAGCATACTCTGCCAATTTCCCGGGCAGGCTTTTACAAAATCCCAATTTATTTTACGAAAACACCCCAGAGTGATAGATTTTTTACAGCCATTTGTTTCTGTCTCCGTTGACCGCCCCGGAAAATTCACCTATAATGGACAGTATACTAATAAGGAAGCGTGATCCCATACTATGGAAGAATTCAACATCCCCACTACCCTTCTGACGGGTATCCTGATTGTTTTTATATCCCTTTCTGCGTATTTTTCCGCCACAGAAACAGCACTTACCAGCTGCAATAAGCTGCGGCTGAAAAATTTGGCCAAAGATGGCAACCGTCGGGCCAAAACCGTGCTGAAGCTGCTGGACAAATTTGATAATGCCTTGTCCACCATATTAATCGGCAATAATATCGTAAATATTGCCACAGCCTCCCTGGCTGCGGCCTGCTCCACCGCGTACTTTGGCCCTTCCGGCCTGGCCCTGGCCACCGTAGTCACTACCATTGTCATCCTGATATTTGGAGAAATTCTCCCCAAAAGCGCCGCCAAGGACTATCCGGAAAAATTTGCCATGAGTACCGCAGGGCTGCTGCGCATTCTGGTATTTCTTTTTACTCCTCTAAACTATTTGTTTCAACTGCTGAAAACTGCTTTCAGTCATCTGCTGTCCAAAAAAGCGGCCCACGGTGCTACCGAAGGAGAATTGCTTCTGATGGTAGATGAAGTAGCCAGCGGCGGCGCCATCAACAAGCAGGATAGCCAACTGATCAAATCCGCCATTGAATTCAGTGATATTCGGGTCCGGGAAATCATGACCCCCCGGGTGGATATGATGGCCATGGACATTTCCGAGGGAAACCAAAAGGCCCTGAAGATTTTTTCCGACTACGGCTTCTCCCGGATTCCTGTATTTAAGGACGACTATAGCGAAATCATTGGCATTCTTCACGCTAAAGACTTTTTTTCCGGCTATATCAAAAACCCCCATTTTAGACTGGAAGAACGGCTGAAAAAAGCAGCCTTCGTCCATCAATCCACCAAAATTTCCCGGGTAATGAAAACCCTCCAGGAAGCCAAAATCGAAATGGCCATGGTCATGGACAGCTACGGCACCGTCAAGGGGTTGGTCACCACCGAAGACATTGTGGAAGAACTGGTTGGCGAAATCTGGGACGAGCATGACAAGGTGATTTCGTCCTTCCACCGGATTGGCAAGAACCGCTATATGATTTCCTGCTCCTCCAATTCCCAAAACGCCAATTTGTTTGACCTGTTCAAATATTTGGATCTGGACATTACCGACTATGGTCTGGAAAACAATTCCATCAGCGGTTGGGTGGTGGATACCCTGGAGACCATCCCCCAAAAAGGAGACTCCTTCGACTGCAAGAACCTGCATGTTACCGTCACCCGGGCCAACAACCACCGGGTCCAGGAAATCATCGTAGAAGTCCGTCCCAAAGCAAAAGAAGAAGACGACGAATAAAAAATCCTCCAAGCCACACAAGGTTTGGAGGATTTTTCTTTGCTTAGCTTACTCAGCGTACATGAACCTGACAGCTTTTCAGGGTGGCCAGGGCAGCGTTATGGGATTCCGGTGTTACTCCGGCACAGCAGCTGCTGTCCACATAAATAGGCACTTCCGGCATGGCCGCTTTCAGCAGCAGGGCGTTGGAAACCACACAAATATCCGTACACAGACCAATCAATTCAATTTCCTCAATAGGCCGGGTGCTGTTTAATTTCTTCAGATCTTCCGCCAAAGTGAAAGAGCCAAAGGTCGGTTTCTGGTAAACAGGCCAGTGGTGTTCCTTGGCCAGCTTTTCCAGGCCTGGAATCAAGTGCCAGCCGTGGGTTCCCTTGATGCAGTGTTTTACAGGGAGATTCTTTCCTTCCTGGGTATCCAGATAGGTTTCCCCGTGGGTGTCCTGGGTAAAAATCACGTGACCGGGATAATTGGCCACTTTTTTCAGCACATTAAAAGTAATCTGCTGTGCTTCTTCTGTTCCCAGGCTGCCATTGACAAAATCGTTCTGCATATCTACCACAATCAAATAGCTGTTTTTCATGGGGGAAAACCTCTTTTCTTTCCCAGAGGGGAATATTCTCATTTAGTATAGCATAAAGCCCCATACCTTGTAAAAATTTCTTGCATTGGCACCCTGCCCCTGTTTGGGCACAACAAAATACCCGCTTCCCGGCCGAAACCGAAAAGCGGGTGAAATTACCGTATGGTGCGGATGACAGGACTTGAACCTGCACGTCATGGACACCAGATCCTAAGTCTGGCGCGTCTGCCAATTCCGCCACATCCGCGTTTTATGTAAAAAAAAAATGGTGATCCACCCGGGATTCGAACCCGGGACACCCTGATTAAAAGTCAGGTGCTCTACCAACTGAGCTAGTGAATCATCATGGCTGGGGCGGCTGGACTCGAACCAACGCATGCGGGAGTCAAAGTCCCGTGCCTTACCGACTTGGCTACGCCCCAAAAAGTGGGGTGGATAGTGGGGATCGAACCCACGCGTGCTGGAGCCACAATCCAGTGTGTTAACCGCTTCACCATATCCACCATGTTACCTTGTCTGACGACTTTGTTATTCTATCATGGAGATGCGAATTTTGTCAATAGGATTTTGAAACTTTTTTAATCAATTCCTGCCAGGGACCGGTGGGCCATGCCTACACACAATTCATTCAGGTTCAGGACCCCCACGCTCATATAAACAGCCACGCACAAATGCTCTCCATGGCGGGCCACGCCAATCTTTCCCCCTACATTAAAGCCGATGGCTTTGTGCATAATCTGGGCCAGGGCTTCATGGGCAGCCCCTGCCACCGTACCAGCCCCTACATGGGTATCCGTCACAATGTTCTGCCGTTCGGCAGCTACCACGGCCCGTTCTACGATTTTCTTCACGCTGGGCAAAAACTCTCCGCCAAAATCCACAGCCGCAGCCCGGTACCCTTGGTCCCGGAGACTTTTCTTCAAAAGGTCTTCTTCTTCTCTGGTTGCGGTCAGGGCCATTCTGAGAGCTGCCCGTCCTACATCAATGCTGGCAATTTCTTTTTCCATATAATTCTCCTTTTCTTCCGTTCTGCTTTAATGGATACCTTCTATTATAGCAATTTTCCTCTTTTGTGGAAACTCCCTTGTCAGAGCTTCCCTCCTTCTGTTATGATAGAAGCAATAAACAAGGAGGGTATTATGTCAGTTATTGTAGCAGAAGAACTGCAGGCCGGCCTGATTTTAGGGGACCCGGATAATGAGCAGTATATGTATATGCCGGGCAGCGAAATCGGCAGCGACAATCCCATGTGCATCTTTGAGGAACGGGGCCAAAAAACGGACCTGCACCTGGAAGAAGCCGTAGAACTGGCCAAGCGGCTGACCTTAAAGCCCACGGTCCATCCCATTTTCGGCAAAAGCGCTTACTAAAACCTACAGAAAAAGCTGTACAGAGACAAAATCCGTTTCTGTACAGCTTTTTTTGCTTACCAGGCGTTTTCAGCTTCTCCGGGCGTTCAGCCGCTGCTGAATAGCCAGGAGGAATTCCTCACTGTTGACCTTCTGCTTGTTGGGCAGGTCGGATACCGCCAGCAGATCCCCGGTCATAACCCCGTCTTCCAGGGTTGCAAGCACACTTTCTTCCAGCTGGCCGGCAAAGGTTACCAGTTCCGGCAGTTCATCCAGTTGGCCTCTCTTGCGCAGGGCACCGGTCCAGGCAAAAATGGTAGCCACCGGGTTGGTGGAAGTCTTTTCCCCTTTCAGGTACCGGTAATAGTGGCGCTGCACCGTGCCGTGAGCCGCTTCGTATTCGTAGCAGCCGTTGGGGGAAACCAGCACGGAGGTCATCATGGCCAGACTGCCAAAGGCAGTAGCCATCATATCGCTCATAACGTCCCCATCGTAGTTCTTGCAGGCCCAAATCATACCCCCCTGGGACCGAATAATCCGGGCTACCACATCATCAATCAGGGTATAGAAATAGGTGATACCGGCGGCTTCAAATTGCGGCTTATATTCCTGGTCGTACAGGTCCTGGAAAATGTCCTTGAACCGATGATCGTAGATTTTGGACACCGTATCCTTGGTGGCAAACCACAGATCTTCCTTTTGCTCCAGAGCATATTGGAAGCAGGTCCGGGCAAAGTTTTCGATGGAGGCATCGGTATTGTACACCCCCTGCACAATGCCGGGACCGTCAAATTCCTGGATGGTCTGCACGGTCTTTTTTCCGTCCGCACCCGTAAAGACCAGCTGGGCCGTGCCAGCACCGGGTACCCGAAGTTCCGTATTCTTGTAGATATCCCCGTAGGCATGACGGGCAATGGTAATGGGCTTTTTCCAGGTAGGAATCAGCGGATGGATGCCCTTGACCATAATGGGTTTCCGGAATACCGTACCGTCCAGGAGAGCCCTGATTGTGCCGTTGGGACTCTTCCACATTTTCTTCAGGTGGTATTCTTCCACCCGCTGGGCATTGGGAGTAATGGTAGCGCATTTTACCGCCACGCCGTACTTTTTCGTAGCCAGAGCGGAATCAATGGTCACCTGGTCATCGGTTTCGTCCCGGTAGGACATTCCCAAATCGTAATACTCCGATTTCAGGTCCACATAGGGAAGGATTAAAATGTCCTTAATCAACTTCCACAGAATCCGGGTCATTTCGTCCCCATCCATTTCTACCAATGGGGTTTTCATGCTAATTTTTTCTGCCATAGTACTCTCCTTTGCCTTACAGTATTGTCTCGGGTTTTCGTGTTGGTAATATCCTATCACAATTCCGGAAAGGCAAAGCATACAAAATTATCATTGCTTCCATAATTAAAATCAATCTCTGTAACGTATCTGCCCGGCTTTCTATAAAAACCAGTTACTGCCCCAAACTTCCCTTGTCCACATTTCTCTGAATCAGCTGCTGCATATAGGACCAGATGGCTTGGGAGCCTTCCCCGGTCCGTGTGTTGCGCTGCTCCACCTGCTGCCGATGCACCCCGTGGCTTTTCCAGTCTCCGCCCCCATTGGCATCATTTAACAGCAGGGGTTGGAAATTATCCATCACGTGGGCAAATTTGGCTTCCGGGGTATCCCCCGCCTCAAACTCCGCAAAGAGCCCCAGAAGCAGCGCTTTCTGGTCTTCCGGCAAAAGGCCAAAAATCCTCTGGGACGCCCGCTTCTCCCGCTCTGCCTGGGTAGCCTTACCGGCTTCATCGTAGGCATAAGTATCCCCGGCATCAATTTCCACCACATCGTGAATCAAAATCATTAAAAGCGTTCTTGCCAGATCAAAAGGCTCATTGGCATATTCCTTCAATAGGCAGCACATAAGGACCATATGCCAGGCATGCTCGGCATCATTTTCCCGCCGGCCGTGGCGGGACAGGTGGGTCTGCCGTAAAATATTCTTTTCCTGGTCCACTTCCAAAATAAAATCCAGCTGTTTTTCCAAACGGGTCTTAGCCATGTTGTTCTCCTTCATTTAACAAAATTCCAACAAGTTTTGTATTATTTAATACACTTTTTCTTGCTGTTAAAAAGATACATCCTGTAAATTTTACAAAATCACAAAGTTGTGTTATATAATAATCAATGGCCTCCTTTTGTATGGAGTGTTCCTTTGGAATACCTCCGAGCTACAAACTTGCGAGACCATTTTTTATGCCTTTAGGAGCCTCCGGGCTCTTTTTTTATGCCCCTTTGCCGGCAGCCTGCTGCCAAAGCCGGATCCAGGCCTTTAAAAATTCGGGGCGGAACTGCTTTTTGCGCAATACCAACGAAAGTTGGGATTTCTCAGTAAGGTCCTGCACCTGATAGACCAAAAGCTGCTTTGCTGGGGGCAGCTGCTGGTTCAAAACCTCCAGCCGGGACAGCAGCATGGCTGGAAAAAAACACCCACCCAGGCCCTGAGCAGCCAGTTCCAGCTGGAGAAGAAAATCGGCGGCTGTAAGGTCATAGCGGGGCTGCACTGTCTGCCGGGCCCAAAACCGTGTTAGCTTCTGCTGCAGATGGCTGGACTCCGGATTCCGCAAAAGGGGAAAAGAAGCTGCCTGGTCAGGTGTCAATTCCCGCTTTTCCTTGGCCCCGATTTTCTCCGCCAGTTCTGCCGCCAAGGCAAACAAAATAGGCTCCGCCAAAAGCGGCAGCTGTTCCAGCTGGGCCTGCTCCTGGGCATCCACCCCCAATACCAGATCCAGCTCCCCTTCCAAAAGCTGCTGCTCCAGAACCTGGGTATCCCCGTAAACAAAATCCAAAGTTACCTCCGGAAATTGCTGGCGAAAAGTGGGTACCAGCCGGGGCAGCAGCACCTGGGCCCGGCTGCTGTTCAGCCCCATACGCAGCTCTCCTTGCGGGGTCTGGGACAGTTGGGCCGCCCTTTGGGCAAATTCCTGTTCAATATTTCTGATTTCCCAAAGACTTTCCGCCAAGGCCTGTCCCACCGCAGTCAGGGTAAACCTGGGTCGCCGAACAAATAGCGGACCATAGCGGTCCTCCAGCCGCTTCATGTGGTTTCCCAAATTCTGCGGAGAGAGAAAAAGCCGCTGGGCCGCTTTTTTCAGGCTTTTTTCCTGCACTACTACCAAAAAATAGGCTTGGGCCGTTTCCATAGGTTCTCCTTTACAAATACATTTTTGAGTGTATTCACTCCATCTTTTTCAATCTTGCCAGTGTAATTGTACCATGGTATGGTAGAAACAACCAAGAGAACCTGCCAAAAGGAGGCAAAAAAGATGGTTGACGAAAGCAAGATGCAGTACAAACCGTACCGCAGCGGTCAGCTGACCAATGGCATCGAGCGCTCCGCCCACAGGGCCCTGCTGTATGCCACAGGCCTGGACGAAGAAGACTTCAAAAAGCCCATGATTGCTGTGGTCAACTCCTTTACAGAAATGGTCCCCGGCCATTTTCACCTGAAGGAATTGGCTGACCATGTAAAACTGGGCATTGCCGAAGCCGGCGGCATTGCCCGAGAATTTTCCACCATCGCCATCTGCGACGGTATCTGCCAAGGTCATAAAGGGATGAGCTATCCCCTGCCCAGCCGGGAATTGATTTGTGATTCCATCGAATATATGGTGGAAGCCCACCAGTTTGACGGCATGGTCCTGATGCCCGGCTGCGACAAGATTGTCCCCGGTATGCTGATGGCTGCCATGCGGTTAAATATCCCCGCCCTGGTGGTTTCTGCCGGGCCCATGCTCCCTGGCAAATACAAGGGCAAAACCTTGACCCTCACCGATATGCGAGAACTGATTGGCAAAACCCAAACCGGCAAAATGAGTGTGGAGGAACTGCTGGAAGTGGAAAAATGCGCTCTGCCTGGGGTTGGCACCTGCTCCATGCTGGGCACCGCCAATACCATGTGCTGCCTGGCAGAGGTGGTGGGCATGACTCTGCCAGGGGTTGGGCTCTCCCATGCGGTTTCTTCCAAAAAGCGCCGTCTGGCCAAAGAATCCGGCCGGCGGATTGTGGAAATGGTAAAAGAAAACCTGACTCCCCGAAAAATCATGACCCGGGGTGCTCTCTTAAACGGTATTGCTGCCAGTATAGCCATGGGAGCTTCCACCAACAGCACCCTGCACATTCCGGCCATTGCCCACGAAGGCGGCATTGACCTGAGCCTAAAGGATTTTGACGTCCTGAGCCGCCAGGTACCTTACCTGTGCAATATCAAGCCCTCCGGAAAATATCCCCTGCTGGATCTGGAAGAAGCCGGCGGCGTGCCCGCAGTGCTCAAGGCCATTGAAAGCAAGTTGGACACCACCCAAATGACCGTGAACGGCAAGACCCTGGGAGAAAATCTGAAGGATGTTCCCTTAGTGGAAAATGACCTGATCTATCCCCTATCCCACCCCAAGAGCCAGGAAGGCGGCCTGGCCATCTTGTATGGCAACCTGGCTCCCAAAGGTGCTGTGGTAAAAGTCTCCGGGGTTAAGCCCTCCATGCACTATTTCAAAGGCAAAGCCCGAATTTTCCATTCCATGGAAGACGCCAGTGCCGCCGTTTCCGGTGACCAGATCCATACAGGAGACGTAATTGTAATTACCTATGAAGGTCCTAAGGGCGGCCCCGGTATGCGGGAAATGCACATGACCACCTCCCTGTTGGTTGGCCGGGGCATGGACGAAAGCTGCGCCCTGATTACCGATGGCCGTTTCTCCGGCTCCACTCGGGGGCCGTGTATCGGCTATATTTCCCCGGAAGCCGCTGCCGGCGGCCCCATTGCCGCCGTGGAAGAAGGGGATGAAATCATCATCGATATCCCTAACCGGAAACTGACCCTGTGCGTGCCCCAGGAAGAAATTGAACGGCTGCTGAAGCACCTGGTTCCTATCCGGAAAAAAGCCACCCCTGCCCTGCGCCGCTATGCCGCACTGGTAACAGGGGCTGACCAAGGGGCAGTGCTAAACACCCCACCCAACCCAGAAGACTGATTTTCCAGTCTGACAATTGTTTCTTCGCCCTGCAAAAAATAAGGCATCCTCTCCAGGGATGCCTTATTTTTATACCAGTTTTGCGATTTCTTCCGGCCGGTCCACCAAACGGGTACGGGGCAGCTTTTCCAATTCCTGCCGGTCCCGAAAGCCCCAGCTGACCAAAAAACAATCCAGCCCTGCATTTCGGGCCGTTTGGGAATCTACTTCCGAGTCCCCCACATAGACGGCCTGCTGCCGCTGCACTCCCAGTTGGCGCAGGGCCAATAGCACCGTATCGGGAGCCGGCTTCCGTTTTACCTGGCGGCTTTCCCCAATGGCGGTCTGGATATACGCAGAAAAATACTGCTGACAAAGGGCAGTTACCGCCGGCTGTGCCTTATTGGATACAATGGCCAGGGCAAGTCCCCGCTGCTTCAACTCTCCAAGGAGTTCTAAGATTCCTGGATAAGGGGCGGTAGCCTCATTGCAATGGGCCACGTAATACTCCCTGAATTCCCCAAGCAGTGCCTGGAAGCGGGGTTCCGTAAGCTCCGGCAGGGACAGCCGCAGAAGCTGCTCCAGCCCATTTCCCAAAGCGGCCCGCACCTCCCTGTGGGAACGCTCTGGATAGCCGTACTTTTCTGTAATATAGTGAACCGCCTGCCACAGATCCGTTAAAGTATTCAGCAGGGTACCATCCAAGTCAAAGATTACTGCCTGATACTGTTTCATAATATTCTCCTTTTGTCTCAATCTTTTCCTATTATAGCACGACTCTTCCTGAACCATGGTCAGGCGGTCCCAGATATGGTAAAATAGAGAAGAATTTATTTAAGGAGTGTGCACCATGAAAATATTCCGTTCTTTCTTTTTAGCCGTCTGCCTGGTTCTTTCCGCAGCCGGTGCCGCTTTTGCTTCTCCCAGCGCCCCCACGGACCAGGAAGTGATTACGGCGTTCCAAAATGCCGTTACCGTCTTTGAATGGTTTGAACACCAGCCCCTGCCCACCGATGGCAATGACAAAAAGGACAGCGGCTACATGATCTACTATTCCGTTTCCGACACCAACATCAGAACCATGGCCCAGTTAAAGGCCAAGGTCCACGAAAACTTTACCGATGCCCTGAGCAGCTTCATCATCAGTGGCAGCCGTTTCTACCGGGAATTCGACGGAAAGCTGTATGTTGCTCCCAACGGCAAACCCCTGGATCCCCACAAGGGAACCACCACCTTCAACATCGTCCGCAAGGGTGCTGACCGGATTGAGCTCCAGGCTTCTACCCCCATTATGCAGGATCCGGAACATGGCAAAACCAACGTAGTCCGGGTACAAAAGGTGACCTTCCCCTACGTAAAAACTGAAAAAGGCTGGCGTTTCTCCTATTTTGAATCCCTGGAGTAACCATCATTCATAAGAGGGGGCTGCGGCTCCCTCTTTCTTTATCATCCATTCCCGCAAGGAGCTGATCTACTTGGAAAATCTGGTTATTGCCCTGTTCTGCCTGATTCTTTTTGGCTGCATTTTTATGGATGTACCCCTGCTGCTGGCACTATTTGCTGGTTTCCTGCTGTTCGTTGCCTATGGTCTCTACAAAAAGTACAGTCTGGGGGCTGTGCTGAAAATGGCCCTGGCCGGCATCAATAACGTGAAGACCATCTTCCTGGTCTTTTTGCTCATCGGTATGCTCACCGGTCTGTGGCGGGCTTCTGGTACCATTGCCTACATCATCAGCCTGGCCACCCAGTTCATCCGGCCTTCCATTTTTCTGCTGCTGGCCTTTCTGTTAAACTGTGCCATTTCCTTTCTCCTGGGAACCTCCTTTGGCACAGCGGCCACCATGGGCGTCATCACCATGTCCATCGGCAATACCCTGGGGGTTCCCGCCCTCTACACCGGCGGTGCCATTTTGTCCGGGGTATATTTTGGAGACCGGATGAGCCCTGTTTCCACCAGCGCCCTTTTGGTCAGCGTCCTGACGGAAACGGACCTGTACACCAACATTCGGAATATGGCTCTGGATACCCTGCCGCCCTTTTTGGCCGCTTCCCTGATTTACCTGGGGGTAGGCCTTTCCCTGCCGGTGGACCAGACCCTTTTGGCCCAGAATAACGCCCTGGAATCTCTTTACCAGTTCTCACCCATATTGGTACTGCCTGCCCTGTCCATCCTGGTTCTTTCCTTCTTTCACGTCAACGTAAAGAAAAATATGGGCGTCAGCATTATCCTGGCCTTTATCCTCTGCGTAGCAGTCCAGGGAAGTGCCCCCGGAGAGCTACTGTCCATTATGCTCTTTGGGTTCCACGTACAGGACCCCGTTTTGGCACCCATGGTCAACGGCGGCGGTATCGTATCCATGCTGCGGGTAGGTGCCATCGTATGCCTGTCCTCCTCCTTTGCCGGGATTTTCCAAGGTACCGGCCTGCTGGATGGAGTCCATGCCGTCCTGGAACGGCTTAGCCAAAAAACCGGCTATTTTGTCCCCACCCTCCTTTCAGCTATTTTTACGGCACTGATTTCCTGCAATCAGACCCTGAGCATTATTCTGACTTCCCAACTGTGCGGCTCTTTAACAGACAACAAAAATCAGTTTGCTATCAGCCTGGAAGACACTGCCGTAGTGATTTCTCCCCTGATTCCCTGGTCCATTGCCTGCGCCACGGTACTGGATACCACCGGTTCCCCCCGGGAATCCATTCTGTTTGCCTGCTACCTGATTCTGGTTCCCCTGTGGGCCCTGTTAAAGTCCTTCCGCCATCCGGCGTCTGCCTGACCGGCCTCTTAAAAGTGACAAAAATCCCTGCCCAAAAGGACAGGGATTTTTTTACAGCAATATTTTCTTATGCGCCAAACACCAGCTGCCCAAACAGCTTCTGGGCTTCAATGTATTCCTGGGTGGCCTTTTCACAGCCCTTGGCAAATTCCTCGCCCACCCCAAAAATCTGGGTAGCCGTTGCAATCAATTTCCGTTCATCATCAGTAAAATGTTCATCGGCCAAAGCAAGACCAATCAGCTCCAGCACGATGATTTTCTTTTCCCGGGGGCTGCACTGGGCCGCCAGTTCTTTCATCAGGGCTTCCCCATCCTGCTGACAAGGCTCATCATCATAAGGAATGTTCATTTCCTGACAATAGGCCTTAATGATCGTTTTCTCACTGTCCGAATAATCCCCATCGGAATTGCCAATGGTCTTGCACAAATCCAAAAACATCTTTTTTTCCTGGTCTTTCAGCAAATTTAAATACATTTGAAAATCCTCCTTTAGCGAATAATCCGATTGCACGCCAGCTTCAGCCTATTACCCACAGGATCAATTATACCCTGGAAAAGCTGTACCACTGCCGTCAGGGAAGCCTCTCTCCCCTGGCTCCGTGCCCCTCATACAGGAACTATCCTACTACGCTAAGAAAGATTATTCAATATTTTCACGTTATTTCATTATATAATTTCCCGTTTTTTATAGGAACTTTTTGCAACTCCTGAAAGACGGCAAATTCTACTAAACATACGGCAAAATTTCAAAAAACTCCCTGCCTTCACAGACAGGGAGTTTTACTTAGGCAAAAGGATTTTGCAGTTTATGAAACAATTCCAAATAGGTCTGCTCCACCTGGGCAAAGGGCAGAACGGTATAGTCCACCGGCAAAAGGAGGGGGCTGGCCGAAGAGACCTCCTCCTCGTTTAAGAGCTGCCGCAGGTCGCTGCCTAGCAGTCCCCGGTCAATATCAAATACCTGCCGGCTTTCTTCCTCTGTTAGCGGGCTGCCCAAGAACTTGGTGAAAATCAGGTTCAACAGGGCATCCTCCTGCTCCCGGTAGCCCTTCAGCGTCCGCTTAAAGGGACTGGGTACGTCGGACAGGTAACATTCACTGGCGTCGTGGAGCAGTGCTCCCAAAGCCACCCGGCGGCTATAGCCCCGGGCCAGGGCTTCCCGGGCACAGGCAATACAGTGCTGCCCTACGGAATAAAACGTTTTCACATGGCCGTTGCCCCGGCAGATCAGGGACAGGGCGTGGGCGATATCTTCCGGCACCAGCTGCTCCGGATCCGGCTGCACCGGGTCCACATGACGGCCTGTATAGGTGGTAATCCATGCGGTCATTTTCCCGCCTCCTCCCAATTTTTTCAAAAAAAAGGATGTACAGCCGCAGCTGCACACCCTTTCATTATTTTAGCAAAGCTTGGCACCAGCAGGAATATGAGGATCTACCTGCAATAGCTGCAGTTTCCGATCTTCTCCTTCATGGTATTCTGCCGACAGCAGCATACCGCAGGATTCCACACCCATCATCTTCCGCGGAGGCAGATTGATGATGGCAATACAGGTCTTGCCAATCAAATCTTCCGGTTCATAGAAAGCGTGAATACCGCTCAGGATGGTCCGGTCCGTACCCGTTCCGTCATCCAGGGTAAACTGGAGCAGCTTTTTGCTCTTGGGCACTGCAAAGCAGTCTTTGACCTTCACAGCCCGGAAATCGCAGGCAGCGAAATTATCAAATTCCACCTGGTCCTCAAACAGCGGCTCAATGGTTACCTTGGAGAAGTCAATTTCCACAGGTACAGCGGCGCTTTGGACTTCCACTACTTTTTCCCCAGCAGCAGCGGGTACTTCCGCAGCCTTGTTGTCGGCTTTTTGGGCCTCCAGAGGTCTCATTGTGGGGAACAGCAGCACGTCACGGATGGAAACGGCTCCGGTCAGGAACATTACCAGACGGTCGATGCCGATACCCAGACCGCCTGTAGGAGGCAGGCCATGCATCAGGGCATTGATGAAGTCTTCGTCCATCATGCCAGCTTCGTCGTCCCCGGCAGCCCGTTCTTCCACTTGTTTTTCAAACCGTTCTCTTTGGTCAATGGGGTCATTCAGTTCGGTAAAGCCATTGCACAGCTCCCGTCCATAAATGAAGCCTTCAAAACGATCGGTAATTTCCGGATCGGCTTGGCTGCTTTTGGCCAAAGGAGAAATTTCCTTGGGATGGCCCGTAATAAATACCGGCTGCACCAATTCTTTTTCTACGTATGCATCAAAGAAAGCGTTCAGGATTTTACCTACGCCCCAGGCAGGTTCGAAAGCCACATTGGCTTCCTTGGCCATTTTCCGGGCTTCTTCCACGTCCTTGACACTGGTAAAGTCCTTGCCGCTGTACTTCTTCACCGCTTCAATCATGGTCATCCGCGGCCAGGGAGGGGTCAGGTCGATTTCCGTACCTTCGTAGGAAATCTTCATGGTACCCAGTACCCGCTGTGCAGTTTCCGAAACGAGCTTTTCGGTAATGTCCATCATGGTATTGAAATCACCGTAAGCCTGATACAATTCCAGGGTGGTGAATTCCGGGTTGTGTTTGATGTCCATGCCTTCGTTGCGGAAGACGCGGCCCAATTCATATACCCGTTCCATGCCGCCTACAATCAGGCGCTTCAGGTTTAGTTCGGTAGCAATGCGCAGGTACAGGTCAATGTCCAAGGCATTGTGGTGGGTGACAAAAGGACGGGCCGTAGCACCGCCGGAAATGGTGTTCAGAACCGGGGTTTCTACTTCCAGATAGCCTTCGTCATCCAAAATATGGCGGATACTCTTGATAATCTGGGTCCGTTTGATGAAGACCTCCCGGACTTCCGGATTTACAATCAGATCCACATAACGCTGGCGGTAACGGATTTCCTTGTCCTTCAGGCCGTGCCATTTTTCCGGCAGGGGTTTCAGGGCCTTGCTGAGGAATTCCAGTTTCTGTACGCGAATGGAAGGTTCACCCATATGGGTTTTGAAAACAACGCCTTCCACGCCTACAATATCGCCAATATCCAGCAGTTTTACTACGCTGTAGGCGTCTTCGCCCATTTCGTCCTTGCGGACATACAGCTGAATCTTACCGGTTTTATCCTGCAAATCCATAAAGCAGGTTTTGCCATGGCCGCGGATGGCCATCAAACGGCCAGCCACCTTCACTACCGTACCGGCAGCTTCCATAGCTTCTACCTGATCATGTACTTCTTTGGTATGATGGGTTACTTCATAGGCATGGCCAAACGGCAGAATGCCCTTTTCTTCCAGCTTCCGGGCTTTTTCCAGACGAACAGCCATTTGTTCGTTCAGTTCTTCTTCGCCCAAGCCTTCCTTTGCGTCCGTGGGGCTAATCTTTTCTTCGGACATGAAATCACTCCTTGGCTTTCTTCTTTTTGGTGGTGGGTTTGCTGATGGCTACAATCTTATAGCTCAGTTCGCCGGCGGGAGTGGGTACCTTTACAACGGAATCCACTTTTTGTCCCAAAATGGCTTTGCCCACAGGGGATTCGTTGGAAATCCGGGGCGGTTCAGCCATGGGATCGGCTTCGGTAGTACCTACAACGGTATATTCTTCCTGTTCGCCGGTTTCCATATCTTCAATCTTGACTTTGGAACCCAGGGAAACCACGCTTTTGTTGATTTCGGAATCTTTGATAACCTTGGCATTGCGTACCATCTTTTCCAAGGTCAGAATACGGCCTTCTACGAAAGCCTGTTCATTCTTGGCATCATCGTACTCGGAGTTTTCGCTGATATCACCATAGGAAATGGCAATCTTCAAGCGTTCAGCAACCTGCTGTCTTTTCTCGGAACGAAGATAATCCAGTTCATCTTCTAATTTTTTCAGACCTTCTTCGGTCAGTATCGTTTGTTCAGCCATTGTTCACGACTCCTTTATAGGCCTTAAGGCACTGCTTGCTTACTTAACGTATCTTGTAAATTATAGGTTTTTACGCTCTTTTTGTCAATCTTACGCCGCCAGAAGAACGTTATTTTGTTTCATTATATTAGGAAGTCTGCCGATAGGCTCTCCAACCAGCGGTTCTTTTCAGGTCCCGCTTCACACATTTTTTTACAAATTGCCGGGAAAGGAAATCCGCCAGTTTCCTGTCTGCAAACTTTCCTGAACAAATTCCCTTTTTCTTTATGCAATGATAAGAATGTGATATAATACCGATAAACTGAGTTCTGAACTTTATTCACTTTATTTAGGAGCTGACGCGATGACAAGAAATTCCAACAAGAACTGGAAAGACCTTTTCGGTTCGAAAAATCCGCGCAGAAGAAAGAAATTAGGCAGCACGATTTTTTCTGCTGTTCTCGCTTTGATTCTGGTGGGCTTTTTATCGGTTGCCGCCTTTTTTGCCCTGGCAAAATTTACGACAGCCAAAATACTTTCCAAGGACATGGTTCCCATGGCCTCCTCCCAATTTTTCTATGCCAATGGTGATTTGATCACCACCGTAGATTCGGAAGAAGACCGGATTCCCGTAACCATCGACAAGGTGCCCCAAAACCTGCAAAACGCCTTTCTGGCCGCAGAAGATATCCGCTTCTACGAACACAGCGGTATCGACTTCCGGGGAATTGGCCGTGCCATCTACACCTACATCCGCTACGGCGAAGTCCAGGGCGGCAGTACCATTACCCAGCAGCTGGCCAAAAACTACTTCCTGACCCAGGAAAGAACCCTGACCCGGAAAATCCATGAGGCTTTTATTGCCCTGCAGATTGAGCAGAAGTACACCAAGAAGGAAATCCTGGAAATGTACATGAACCAGATTTACTTCGGCCAAGGTGCCTATGGTGTAGAAACCGCTGCCAACACCTACTTCGGCAAGCACGTCCAGGACCTGGATTTGGCCCAATGTGCCATGATTGCCGGGATTCCCAAGAGCCCCAACTACTTCTCCCCCCTGGCCAACCCCAAAGCCGCCAAAGAACGGCAGCAGACCGTGCTGGACCAGATGGTCAAGTATGGGTTCATTACCCAGGAACAGGCAGACGCCGCCTACGCAGAACCCCTGACCTACAAGAGTCTTAACGACAGCCCGGGTTCCAAGAAGTACTTCATTGATTACTGCATCCAGATTCTGGTGGACAAATATGGTCCCGATGCCGTGTATAAACAAGGCCTGAAGGTCTATACCTCCCTGGATCCTGAAATGCAGAAAGCAGCCGAAGAAGCCGCTGCCCTGACCCCCACCTACTACACCGATGACAACAAATTGAAGCAGCCCCAGTCGGCCATTGTGGCTATCGATCCTCAGACCGGCTACATCCGGGCCATGATCGGCGGCCGGGGTTCCGACCAGTTCAACCGTGCAGTCATGGCTGAACGCCAGCCCGGTTCTGCTTTCAAAGCCTTTGTGTATCTGAATGCCCTGGAACACGGCGCCACCCCCAATGACATTGTGGATGACTCCCCCATTCCCGGCAATTGGAATCCCCAGAACTTTGACCGCCGCTTCCACGGCCGGATGACCCTGCGTACGGCCCTGACCTATTCCTACAACGTGCCTGCGGTCAAGATCAGTGAGAAGTACGGCAACAGCAATGTCCTGGCCCTGGCCAAGAAAATGGGCATCACCACCCTGGTAGAAGACGGACCCCAATCCGACAACAACTCTGCCATGGCTTTGGGCGGCCTGACCCACGGCGTAACGCCGCTGGAAATGGCCGGTGCCTACGGCGCCATTGCCAACATGGGCAAATACAACAAACCCACTCCCATCGTGAAGATTCTGGACCGGAACGGCAAGGTTCTGTACGAACATAAGGACGACCCCGTAACTGTCTGCAAGCCTTCCAGCGCCTATATGCTGATTTCAATGATGCGGGATGTAATGACCCGCGGCACAGGCCGGGCAGCTGCCATTAACCGTCCTGCGGCCGGCAAGACCGGTACCACCAGTGAATACCGGGATGCCTGGTTTGTGGGCTTTACTCCCAACCTGGCCTGCGCAGTCTGGATTGGTGATGACAACAACGACTCCCTGGGTGAAATGACCGGCGGCGGCGAACCTGCCGTGCTGTGGCGCACCTTTATGAGCCGTGCGGTAGCAGAACTGCCCCGGGAAGATTTCGAAGCCCCTGCCGGCTTCAAGATGCCTGCAGCCAAGGCTGAACCTCCTGCCCAGGATACCAAGAAGGACGACAAGAAAAAGACCGACGACAAGGATAAGAAGACAACGGACAAGAAGAACGCCAACACCAGCAGTGATGACACCTCTTCCAACAATGACGAGGATGCCCTGCCAGGAGGCGGCAATGTTCCCAAACCACCTTCTTCTTCCAGCGGTTCCAAGAGCAGCGCTGCACCTCCTCCGGTGCGCCCGCCCAAGCAATAAAAGAAATCCCATCAGAACGTCCAAATGGACCTCTGATGGGATTTCTTTTTAGGTTAAAGCAACTTTATGTCTAAGTCTCCTGTGCCGCTTAAAAGGGAAATATGTCCCTGCTGAAGCCTTCTACAAAAGAGCTTAACCTATCCTCCCTTAAACGTAAAAATCCGGGTGCCTAGCGGCACCCGGATTTTTGTTTTATCTGTTGTTTTTGAAGAAAGCCAGGGCTACTTCAGGGAACAGTGCATAGGACAGCACATCTTCCACGGTAGCATTAGGATAACCCTTGGCTGCCAGGTCGGCACGCATCTTTTCCATTTGCGGAGCGATGTCATCAGCCGGTCTGTAGGTAATGGGTTCTTCGCCTTTCTTCAGGACCAGTTTCTTCAGTTCTTCGCTGATGGGTCCCGGAGTCTTGCCGTATTTGCCGCGCACGATATCTTTTACTTCCTTCGGAATCATCTTGTACCGGCCGAACATAACGTTCAGGGTAGCCATGGAGCCTACAATCTGGCTGGAAGGAGTTACCAGCGGAGGATAACCCAGGTCAGCACGAACTTTCGGCATTTCCTTCAGCAGGTCTTCGTACTTATCGGCAACACCTTGTTCAGTCAGCTGCTTACGCAGGTTGCTGAGCATACCGCCAGGAATCTGGAAGCTCAGAACCTGAGGATTGATGCCAATGTTGGTGTTCAGATTGAAAGTCTTTTCCAGATCTGCACGAACCTTCTTGAAATGGTCGGCAATCGGATACAGCTTGTTCACATCAATTTTAGTATCCCGTTCAGTACCTTGCAGGGTGTAGACCAGGGATTCGGTGCAGGTATGGCTGGTGCTTTCAGCAAAGGGAGACATGGCAGTATCCACAATGTCAGCGCCGGCTTCTACAGCCTTCAGAATGGTCATAGCGCCCATGCCGCTGGTGCAGTGGGAATGTACGTTGATGGGGATGTTGATTTCTTTCTTCAGGGCAGATACCAGAGAGTAGCAGGCATAGGGAGCCAGCAGACCGGACATATCTTTGATGCAGATGGAATCTGCGCCCATTTCCACCAGTTCCTTGGCCAGCTTCAGATAGTCGCTGTCCTTATGGTACGGGCTGATGGTGTATACCAGGGTGCCCTGGGCATGTGCGCCGGCAGCCTTGGTTGCCTTCATAGCCGTTTCCAGGTTCCGGGTATCATTGAAAGCATCAAAAATACGGATGATGTCGATACCGTTATCTACGCTGCGTTTCACGAATTCGCTAACCACATCATCGGCGTAATGGTTGTAGCCCAGGATGTTTTGGCCGCGGAGCAGCATTTGCAGTTTGGTGTTCTTAACGTGTTTACGGATGGTACGCAGGCGTTCCCAGGGATCTTCGTTCAGGAAGCGCAGGCAGGAGTCAAACGTTGCGCCGCCCCAAGCTTCCAAAGCGTAGAAGCCGCAGTCATCCAGGGCTTCCAGTACAGGAAGCATATCGCTGGTACGCATTCTGGTAGCGCAGATGGACTGATGACCATCTCTCAGGACCGTTTCCACAATTTTAACGGGATTCGGATTATTCATTACTCAACCTCCTAAATTGGTACTTCATAGCCTATCTATACTCTGGTATTATAACATAATCCCCTACAGTACGGTAATATATTCTGGGTTATCCTATTTATTAGATAACTCTTATCTTTCGCCAAACCCGCACCAAGCCTGGGTCTGTATGACAAACGAAGCCGGCGCGCCCAGCCTTTCAAAGGCTGAAACGCAGCCGGCTGTCTTTGGGTTTACCCTTAGTCAAGGGGTTGCTGCAGTATAAAGCAAGGCCCCAAAGCCCTACTTTTCAAAATTCCAAGGGTAGTCCATTTTATCGGTCCACTGCCCTTCCCGGTCCTGGTAATAGCCCCGGACCCGGGGAATGGAACCGCCTGCCAGCCACTCCTTGTCGTAAAGTTTCTCTGGAGGGATATTCAGCTTGGCGCTTTCCTTCTCCAGCCAGCCGGCATACTGCAGAATCAGCGGGGTATCATAGCGGCCTTCCTGTTCCAGCCGTTTGATAAATTCTTCTTTGTCCATTATACCGCCTCCTTTTTCTGCCCTGAACACTCCCTTTATCTTACCATGCTTTCTGCCCTAAGGACAGCAAAAAGCAAAACCCGGACCGAAAATTGCTTTCCAGTTATGAAAAAACCGCACGGAGGAAATCTCCATGCGGTTTTTTAAGGTTCAGAAACCTAGCTGATGCTTACATCATTCCAGGCATTCCGCCGCCCATGCCAGGAGCAGCAGGAGCAGCTTCCTTAGCCGGTTTGTCAGCTACAACAGCTTCCGTGGTCAGAATCATGGAAGCGATGGAGGCTGCATTTTGCAGAGCGCTGCGGGTTACTTTGCAGGGATCCACAATACCGGATTTGATCATGTCAACATATTCGCCAGTCAGAGCGTTGAAGCCAATGCCCTTTTCAGCTTTCTTCACAGCTTCAACAATCACAGCGCCTTCCAGGCCTGCGTTGTCAGCGATTTGACGAACCGGAGCTTCAATGGCGCGTTTTACGATTTCAACGCCGGTCTTTTCATCGCCTTCAGCTGCAGCAGCCAGTTCTTCCAGAGCAGGCTGTACTTGCAGCAGAGCGGTACCACCGCCGGCAACAATACCTTCAGCCACAGCAGCGCGGGTAGCGTTCAGGGCATCTTCGATTCTCAGTTTCTTGTCTTTCAGTTCGGTTTCGGTAGCAGCACCAACTTTGATTACAGCTACGCCGCCGGACAATTTAGCCAAACGTTCTTGCAGTTTTTCTTTATCGAAAGTAGAAGTGGTTTCCGGAATCTGGGCACGGATGGAAGCAACCCGGTCAGCAATGGCTTGTTTGTCGCCGCCGCCATCAACAATGGTGGTCATATCCTTGGTTACCCGAACTTGGCCGCAGGTACCCAGGTCTTGCAGGGAAGCGCTGTCCAGTTTACGGCCAACTTCTTCACTGATTACGGTTGCACCGGTCAGGGTAGCAATATCCTGGAGCATAGCCTTGCGGCGATCACCAAAGCCAGGAGCCTTAACAGCTACAGCCTTGAAGGTGCCACGCAGTCTGTTTACAACCAAGGTAGCCAGAGCTTCGCCTTCCACGTCTTCAGCAATGATCAGCAGTTCACGGCCTTGTTGAACCACTTTTTCCAGAAGGGGCATAATGTCGTTGATCAGGGTGATCTTCCGGTCCGTAATGAATACGTACGGGTTGGACATTACGGATTCCATCTTATCCGGATCCGTTACCATGTACGGGGAAATGTAGCCGCGGTCGAATTGCATACCTTCTACAGTTTCCAGGGAAGTATCCATGGTCTTGGATTCTTCAACGGTAATTACGCCATCGTTGCCAACTTTTTCCATAGCATCGGCAATCAAGCCGCCGATTTCTTCATCCCCAGCGGAGATGGAAGCAACCTGAGCTTTTTCTTCTTTGGTCTTAACATCTTGTGCGCTCTTCTTCAGTTCTTCAACTAGAACATCGGTAGCTTTCTTGATGCCCTTCTTCAGAACCATGGGGTTGGCACCGGCTACTACGTTCTTCATGCCTTCGTGCACAATGGATTGGGCCAGAACCGTAGCGGTGGTAGTGCCGTCGCCAGCGATATCGTTGGTTTTGGTAGCAACCTCACGCACCAGGGCAGCGCCCATGTTTTCAAACGGATCTTCCAGTTCAATATCTTTAGCAATGGTTACGCCATCGTTGGTGATGGTAGGAGAACCGAATTTCTTTTCAAGAACAACGTTGCGGCCCTTGGGTCCCAAGGTTACTTTAACAGCATCAGCCAGGGCATTGACACCGCGTTCCAGGCCGCGGCGAGCATCTTCATCAAATTTAATCATTTTAGCCATTCTGAAATCTCTCCTTAATTCCAAATTCTATCGGGTAATTGTGTCTTGCTTGCAGAGAGGAATTGCTTACTCTACAACAGCCAGGATATCGCTGTCTCTCAGGATGATGTAATCTTTTTCATCCAGCGTTACATCGCTGCCGGAGTATTTGGCGAATACAACCACATCCCCCACCTTAACTTCGGAGGCAACTCTCGTACCATTGTCCAGCAGACGACCGGTACCAACGGCAATCACTTTGCCAGTCTGAGGTTTATCCTTGTGGGCCGTATCGGGCAGATACAAACCGGAACTGGTTTTCTCCTCTTGTACAATCGGTTCTACTACAACATGGTCATCCAAAGGCTTTAACATGTTACGAATCCCCTTTCTTATATCACAAATTGGTGTTTTTGATTTTATTAGCACTCATTTAACAGGAGTGCTAACTACATTACCTATAATAGCATGTTTCAAAAAAAAATCAAGCCCTTTGACTATTTTTTTTCAAAAGGCTTGATTTTTTATTTTTTCAGTTTGGCCATTATGGCATCGTAATGCTCTTTTTCATGGGGATACAGGCAGCGGCTGCAATCCTTTACGCCATTTGGCAGCAGGCTGTAGCTGCCGCCGCAGTTCTCCCCCAAAGCATACAGGGGACAGAAGCAGAACAGACAGTTGAAGTTTTCCCGGTCCGCCCCAGGGTGGCAGGGGAAAAATTCACAGTCCTTGTGAGAAAAGAATTTATACCGCTGGCTCATGCTTGCTTCAGGCTTTCGGCGTAGGCTTTGGTCAGTTTGCCAAATTCTTCCATGGAAAGAGATTCTCCCCGGCGCTTGCCGTCAATCCCTGCCCGTTCCATCAGGGTCTTTACCTGGTCACTGGAGAGCCCCAGACTCTTTAGACAATTGCTGAGCATTTTCCGCCGCTGGGAAAAGGCTGCCCGCACCACCTGGAAAAACAGCTTGGGATCTGCGTCCACCGGCGGCTGCTCCCGTTTTTCACAAACCACTACCATGGAATCCACCTTGGGTGCCGGCATGAAATCCCGGGCCGGCACGGAAAGCGCTAACCGGGGCTCGGAGTAGTACTGGAGAGCCAGGGACAGGGGACCGTAATCCTTGGTGCCCGGGCCAGCAGTCATCCGTTCAGCCACTTCCTTCTGGACCATAACCACCAGCCGTTTCAGGGGCAGCTGCTGTTCCAGGAGAGCAAAAATAATCGGAGTGGTAATGTAGTAGGGCAGATTGGCGGCTACCGTGAAAGGTTCGTGCTGGGTAATCTCCCCCAAATCCACTTTCAGCACGTCCCCAGGAATAATTTCCACATTGGTGTAACCTTCCAGGGTTTTGGCCAGTACCGGCAAAAGGCTTTGGTCGATTTCCACACTTTTTACCTGGGCGCCGGTTTCCGCCAGGGCCTGGGTCAGGGTACCAATGCCCGGACCGATTTCCAGTACCAGGTCCCCAGGTCCAATTTGGGCAGCCTGGGCAATGGCCTGCACCACCTTTTCATTAATGAGGAAATTCTGGCCAAAGCGCTTCTTGGCCTTCAGCCCAAAGGTCTGCAAAATATAATGGGTCACTTCCCGACTGGCAATGACAGGATGCAGCATACTGTTCCTCCCTACTTCTCTTCTTCAGCTACCTGGGCCACCGCTTGGCGGAATTCTTCCCGGGTGATGCCGTAATTGTTTAAACGACTGACCAACTGCTTGGCATTGCCGTAGCCAATGCCCAAGATGGCCCCTACCCGGTCCCGCCGCCTGGCGGCCTCAGGACTGCCGGACAACCCGGACAAAAATAAATCCCGAGAGGAAAATTCCTTTCGGGGATTCATTTCCTGAAAATGCACCTTGGAAAGAGCTTTGCGGATGGCCTCCGGCTGCGCCTGTTCAATACCCACATCGTGGTGGGCCAGGGCTTCCGCCTTAGGCACAAAGGCCTGCCCGGCGTTCGGGAAACGCTCCGTCAGAAACTTCCGGATGCGGTCCCCTGCGCCGTCGGGGTCGGTCATAATGATGATCCCGCGCTTTTCATAGGCTGCTTTAATCAGGTCCAGGGTATAGGGTGCCAAGGTAAAGCCACCGGTTTCTATAGTCTCAGCATCCACTGCCTTCTTGACCGCTACGGTGTCCATTTTTCCTTCTACAATGAGTACTTCCTTCAGCACTTTTTTCTCCTGTAACGTTTTTTATTCTAAGATATACATGGTTACTTGTCGTCGGCCCCAGGCTATGGCATCACCATAGTCATCCATGTAAAGGTCGATCCGATTGCCGTTGATGGCACCGCCGCAGTCACCTGCTACAGCAAAACCGTAGCCAGGAATATACATCCGGGTCCCATAAGGGATTACGTCCGGATCCACGGCCACAATTCCGTGGTAGGGCACCACACCTGTGGAGGTAAGTCCCGTACCACTGCCTTCTGCCAGGGTATAGGCAGAGGCTTCCACCGTTCTGGCGGAACGGTAACGCACATAGCCACGGGAAGTTTCCAGCATATTGTTGTTGCCGGTACCCACTTCCACGATTTCAGGAACAGGTTCAGCGATTACTTCCCGCTGCAGTTCCCGTTTTACCACTGCATCTCCCACTTTAATGGTCCGATAGGTGATTTTCACCTGTCCGTTTTGGCCGGGAGACACTACATTTCGTCTGCCCCGGGGCAGATCATCATTGTTCCGCAGCTGCACGTCATACGGGATTTCTTCCGTATCCGTACCCAGCTGGGTAGTGGGAGAAATGACATTAATGGTCATATCTGGTTTCGCTTCTGAATCCAAAGCGGGATATACTTGGTATCCTTCATAGTCGACTCCCACAGCGTTCAATACATCTCGCACTGTTTTCCGCCCTATGTTGTACTCGGTCGTTCTTCCAGACTTCCATACCTTGATAGGCATTGCGCGGACAACTTCAATCGTCGCACCGTCGCTGAATTTTTCACTGCCGACTACTTCATACCCGTCGGCTTTATGAAGAACTACACCGGCTTCCTCCAAAGCTCCCTGTACTGTCAGGGCTCTGGTGCTGAGCTGCAGGGTTTGCCCGTCTACTTTCACCGTGACATTTTTCGGTGCCGAAGCAAAGCCGAAGAAATTCACGCTGGACATGAGCAGCAGGAAAACTACAACCCATTTATAGGGACGCTTAAAATGTTCTCTTTTTCGCAAATTTTCGCCTCCTTAAGATGGCTAATTCTACCATAGGAAGCGGTTTTCTGTCAAAACGATGTTAGTACCTGGTGATAATTATGTACGATTTACCCGGTCGCAAATGTAACGAGTTTGTAAAATTTACATATAGTTTTGGCTTATTTTAGTTTGGAAAACAACATTTTTGCGTTATTTGATGAACATTCCATGATTTTTTCCGGTGTGGTCCCCCTCAGGGCTGCCGCCCGCTCCGCCACAATAGCGGTATACAGCGGATTGTTCCGCTTGCCCCGATAAGGCACCGGCGCCATGTAGGGAGAATCGGTTTCAAAGAGGATCCGGTCTTCCGGCATTTTTGCCAAAATGGACCGGACCCCCCGGTCGTTCTTGAAGGTGCTGGTGCCCCCAAAGCCAAAGTACCAGCCCCGTTCCAGGAGTTTTTCCGCCATTTCCCAGCTGCCAGAAAAACAGTGGAGCACCCCTGTCAGGTCCTCCGGCTGGCTGAGCAAAATGGCCAGCAGATCTTCGTGGGAATCCCGGTCGTGGAGAATCACCGGCAGCTGATGCTTCCTGGCCAGCTCCAGCTGGGCCTGGAGAAACTCCTGCTGCAAGGCATGGGGCGAATTTTCATCGTTGTAGTAGTCCAGTCCAATCTCTCCAATGGCCACCACCTTGGGGTCGGCGCACCAGGCATCCAGCTGCTCCAAATCCTTTAGGCTGCAATGGGACAGTTCTTCCGGGTGCAGCCCTACAGCGGCGTATACAAAGGGATAGGCATGAGCCAGGTCCAGGGCTTTTTGGGAGCTAAGAAGATCACAGCCGGGATCAATGATCCCGGCCATGTTTTCACCAATTTTCTGGAGCAGCTCTTTCCTATCCGCGTCAAAATCTTCCACGTCCAAATGGGCATGGGTATCGTATAAAGGAAGACGTGCCATATTATTTGGCTCATCACGGAAAATTGGGGGATACGAAATCTAAGACAGAATTTAAAAACTGA
>ERZ791932.58-NODE-58-length-73239-cov-9.433373_pt1 | contig 73239 bp, 62 predicted proteins | sample MGYA00510126_ERZ791932 | MGnify/ENA primary metagenome ERZ791932 (study PRJEB30046, sample SAMN00993244) | human gut metagenome | study: EMG produced TPA metagenomics assembly of the A metagenome-wide association study of gut microbiota in type 2... | reverse complement strand
CAAACAGCTTCTAGAATACCTGTGACGCTGTTTGGACGTGACCGCAACGCTTGAAGGGGGCTTTAAAGGAAAATGCGACACCTTCTCAGTAGTTCGCTGCTAGCTGTTCATCTTCGTCTTGCAGACTAGATTCACAGGCAGCTATCACATGGCTCGCATACACCAAACAGCTTTTGGAATACCCGTATCGCTGTTTGGACACGACCGCAACGTTTGCAGAAGGCATACTAACCCCCCACTGGTCATTTATTAATCAATAGTATAGCGGTTATTACTACATTAGCTTTCAAATCTCCACTACTATCGACCAGCACGTCCGCATCCATGTTTTTGTGGCGCTTGCGCCACATTGCCTTCCACTTACCAGTGCGTTGCTCGGCACGCACTGGAGAAGGGGAAGGTCGGTCCTGCCCTGGTTCTAAAGCAGGACCTGGTTGGGGTTCCTGTTCTGCCATATATTCCATCTTGATTCCTCAACAACTTGAAGCAATTTTTGTTTTCATCCCCCCATCCCCGCTGACCGCACGTCCATTTAAAGGCTCCAACCTTTGGGAGACGCATCCGGTCCGCCATAACATGGGTCCAAAGGCGGGCCGGCTAATGCGTCCCCTGTGATAGCGGCCTGCAAAGCAAGTCCGTAGGACGTAGCTGCGCAGCTAGCCGCGAACCACTAGGGGGGAGCTGGCAGCCACGCTAGTGGCTGACTGAGCGGGGATTCCCGGCACCACATCACTTCAGGTCCATTGGCCGCAACAACCCGCCAGCCCCCTGTGAAAAAGCGTCAGTTATTCTTTCGAACAACTGACGCTTTCGTGGGGTTTGTTTTCTTACTTGACTTAGCTTTTTCTCTATTTTTTAATCTGGCTGCCGTACACGTCCCGGAATACGTGCTGGGCTTTGTCGTCTTGGTCGTTGACCCGGAGGCGTTCGATTTTATGCCGGTCGTTGTCTTTGCCGGAAACCCGGTCTACCCGGAAGTGGTCGGCTTCTGCGACTTTTTGGATTTCGGGGCCAAATTCACCCAAAGAGCGGCCCATATTGCCATCTACAGGGGCGCCGTTTTGCAGGGCTCTATAGATGATGGCTGCGTATTCATAACGAGTCATCGTACGGTTACCTTTAAATTCGCCGTCCGGATAGCCTTTCAGGTAGCCTCTGTCGGCCAAGGTCTTCACGTAGGTATAAGCCCAATGGTCTTTAGGTACATCGGGGAAGTCAACGTTCTGGGCTGCGGGGCTTGCTGGGGTTTGTCCGGCCATGAGCTGCTGGATTATGGCGCTTTGCTTGGCTACCAGCTGCTTCAGCTCCAGTACGTCTTTGGCCAGGGCTATCCGGGAACGGGTGACGTGGTTGTGCTGGCCCAGTTTAAAGGTGACGCCGGCGTTCACCAGGTTTTCTCCTCCAGCGAAGGAACCGCCTACGGAGAACATCACGTCTTCGGTGGGGCGATAGAAGGCGCCTACGGCCACTGCATTGGCTCCTTTGTAATTGCCATAGCCGGCTTGCAAAGTCCCATTTGTCATCGGGGTCAAAGTCCTGGGGATGGAGTGCGGCCAGAGCTGCTGCGCCAGCTCCTACCCGTTCTACCTGGTCGCCCAGTTTGTTGATGCGGCTGCCCAGCTGTGCTGCGGAATTGTCTATTTTTTGTTCTAAATTCCGCGTTACATTATAGACCTGGCCGCCGTTTACCACATCTTTGGACCCTTCGGAAATGTCTCCGTTCTTCACATTGGTGATTTTGGCGTTGTTCACGTTCACTTCGTTATCGCCCAGGGTAATGGTGGTATTGCCTCCATTGCTGATGGAGGTGATACCTGTCAGGTCTTTGGCCAGCCGCACCTTTAGGTTGTCTTTGCCGTCAGAGACCACGCCGATATTATCTGCGGCGGTGAGTTTTCCCTGGTCCGTAATACCGCCGATAACGTTCACCTGGTTGTTCAGCTTCTTGGCGATGACATCTCCGGTATCGCCGCCGTACTTCATGCCGTCGTCCAGGGTGGCTACCTGATGTTCTCCAGTTTTGTCTTCGTAAACGATGCGGGTAATACCGTCCTTGCCGTCTACTCCGGCAGCGCCGCTTGTGCCGTCCTGGCCGTTATAGCCGTTCTTCACGGAAATATCCACGGCATTGGTGCCATCCTTGCCGTTGGTCCCGGCAGGTCCGGTGAGACCGATATGGCCGACCCCATCTTTGCCGTTAATGGCCACTGCGTCCTTGCCGTCTGCGCCTTTGATGGAAATGCCATCGTTGCCGTTAATGCCCACTTCGCCTTTGTCGCCCTTGACGGAGATGCCGTCCTTGCCGTCGATGCCTACGCCGGAAACGCCATCCTTGCCGTTAATGCCCATATGGCCGTCCGTACCGTCCTTGCCGTCTTTGCCCGGCCCACCAATATTGAGATTTTCGGAAAGGTCCACAGTATATTCCTTGCCGCCGGCAGCATTGGTGCCTTCGGTGACGGTCAGGTTCTTGTTAGCCCCGGCCTTTACGGTGGTGTGCTTACCGGCTTCGGCGGTGACGTTGGTAATCTGGGTGTTAATGGTCTTGATGGCGTCTGCGTTTTTGCCCACTTCGTTGGCCAGGCTGTAGAGCTGGCTGCCGTTGACGGCATCGGTGCTGTCGGCGCTGATCTTTCCGGCTGCCACGTTGATGATCTGCCGTTCACTGTCTTTAGCTCCTACGCTGACCACGCCAGTTGGGCTAGTGCCTGCAAAGTTCCCATATTCCCGGGTGGTTCCGTCGGAAAGGGTGATGGTCCCCTTGGTCTCACTGGTGGCCGCCCGGTCGGCGGAACCAGCTCCAAGGACCACGCTGTTCGCCTGGGTGGTGGTCACGCGGCTGCCCAGGACGAAGGTATTATTTTGGGCTACGTTATTGCTCACGCCTACTGCGGCGGAGCTGAGGCCGGACACCTTGTTGCCATTGCCCACAGCCGTAGAGGAAAGGGCCGAGGCTTCGTTGCCTACCCCCAAAGCGGAGGACCACTGGCCAGTGGCTTTGTTGGAATACCCAGCAGCTGCGGCCCGGTCGCCGGCTTCCGAATAGAGGCCAGCTGCCAAGCTGTAATTCCCGGCCTTGGAATTATCACCGATAGCAACGCCGCCGGCGGAATTGGCTCCGGTGCCGATGGCAATGTTGCCAAAAAGGTAGTTGCTGTCCGGGGAGCCTGCGGTGGCACCGTCGCCGATGGCCACGCCGTGCTTGCCGATAGCCTGGCTGCCGTTGCCGATGGCCACGGTGTTGTCTGCGGTGGTCTTAGTGCCATAGCCAATGGCTACCGATTCGAAGCCTTTTGCCGAAGCATTTACGCCGGCTGCCAGTGCGTTTCGGCCTTTGGCGCCATCGTTGTTGTAGTTGGAACCGTCGCCCTGCTCGTCGCTCTTTACGCTATAGTAGTGGGCGGCAGAACCAGCAGCGGAACTTACGGCTTTTTTCAGCTGGGCTACGTTTACCGCATCGGTATCGGCGGAGCCGGCTGCCACGCTGGTAATCTGACGGGTAAGGCCGTTATCCGCATCGCCCACAGAAACGGCCGCTGCGGTGGCTTTCCAGGTGGAACTGGTATCGGTGGAGGCTGCGTTGGTGGACAGGTCGTAGCCCGCTGCGCCTTTGTCTACCGCCGCCTTGGACTGGTAGCCCAGGGCTACGCCGCCCTCCTGGCTGACCAGGGCATCATAACCCAGGGACGTGGTATTGGCCACAGAACGGGTTTCAGCCTTGGACAAACCACCGATGGCAATGGTGTTTTCTGCCGTAACTGTATGCTTGTCCCCCATGACAATATTATTGGAAGCATTTGTTATGGTATTCTGGAACCCGGCAATATAGTTCAGCTTGGCAGGGGTGCTGGAGGAACCGGTAATGGTGTTGCTGACCCCGGAAATCTGGGTCAGCAGGGTATAATCCGCCGTGTTGCCGCCGCCAATGGCCAGGGTAGAACCGCCGCCGTTGGCATCTTTCAGCATGCCTTTCAACTTATCCCGCAGTGCATTGGGCGATGCATTGTCAAAATTAAGGTCCAAAGCCGATACATCAGTAACAGAATTGGTAATTTCATTGCCGGCACCAAAGACCAAAGCTCCGTTGGAATTGTATACCCTGTTGGCCACACCAACAATACTGCTGGCGATGCCGGAGTAAGCGGAGGATGCTGTTTTCGATTCGATGCTGTTTAAAGAACCTGTAATAGTCGCGCCAAAATTCTTTACAGCATTAGTAGTTCCACCACTATAATCAGAAGATGCAATGGAGTACGAGCCTGTTACGGAAGAAAATAATCCATTTGTATAACTATTGGCACCTACCGTTGTAGAAAACAACGACATATTATCAGCCTTTGCATTTGCACTATCGACCTCTGTGTCGCCTAATGCTCCCTTATAATTATGAGTACCAAGCATGACGCTGCCGGAACGGGCATAGGTATTCTGACCAATAGCTACACCAGTTACCATTTTTGATGGATCTTTCGGGAATCCATACGATATGCCAAAGATGCTATCATATTGGGCCTGATTAAAATCAAAAGATCGCTCTAAGCCTCCAACCATATTTTCCACAAAAGCATTGGCACCAATTGCGATACCACCGCCTTGGTCAATATAGTTATTGGTATGTGCACCACCACCGATAACAATATCGCCTGTAGATGGCTGCCCAACGCCGCCAGAGTAGGAAATGGTGGCATTTTTCCCGATAGCCACATTTTCCGCTTTGGGTGCCGAACTGCCCGTCCCATAGGCCACACCTGCTCCGCCGCCAACAGTGGTGTCAGCTGCTCCTGCGACACCGGCACTGCTGAGCAATAGGAACGTACAAAGAGCTGCCATGCTTTTTCCCCCAGCTCTGGCGTTCCCAGATTTTTTCGTGTGGCTTCTTGCCAGTTCGGAGACAACGATGTAACAATGTTTTACTCGACTCCAAATGACTCGATATGCCTTGTTCATAAACCTCGCCCCTTTTCTCGTATTCCATTTTGAGCACAATTAAGAACTGTTCTCTGTATCAAATTATCTTCCATTAGAGGACAATTGTCAATGACTTTTCAGTTTTCTTTTAATTGTTTTTATATTTTATAAGCATTATGTTATTAAACAAAGAATATGATGTAATGAATTTTTCACGAATACGAAATAACTATATAATATGTACAGCGTTTTGTAATATAATTCATTATTTATGTAATAGTACTCAAATTTATGGTACGAAATAAGGATTGTTGTACGTGTGTGAAGTACGTATTTTGGTTATGTAGGTGCGGCCTGGGAACCCTTTGCGTTGGCACGGGGCATCCCCCACTGCCGGCTTTCTGGACACTCCAAACGTTTTAGCGTTTGCTTTTGGGATTGCTTCGTGGGTATAATGGTTGTGACAAAAAGCACTCCACCTGAAGGAGGCATTTTTATGAAAAACGAACAGAAGAAAATCAAGTTTTTGGCCGTATTTTGTCGGTGCAGCCCCGTTCCAAGGTCTGGCGCTATCGGCTGGATAACCGCACCCATGGCATGATTGGTTATAATCTGTTTTTGACGGGAAAGGCGGACGGTGAGGCCAGGGATTTTTCCATTGCCATTTCGGAACGGCAGCAGAACAGACTGCGCTTTCATATTGGTGATGAAATATCTGGAACGGCCTGGACGAAGCAGTATCCCAAGTGGGAATATGCCGACTACTATCGGGCCGGGGCTCTGAAAAAGACGGCGGAAGCTGCTTTTGTAGATGAAGCAAAGGATTCGCCCTGGGTGGGAGAGGTCCCTGCTTTGGAAGTCTATGCCTGGCGCGGCTGCCGCCTGCTGGACAAAAGACGGTGGGGCAGCAAATGCGTCACCTGCAAATGGGCTTGTATGGCCAATGTTGCCATTGAATACGATTGGGGCGTTTCCCAAAAATTCCGGTTCGAGAGCTTTTGCTATGGGCCAAAGAACTGCAAGCTGTATAAAATGGGACCTCCCAGACCGGTGCCCTATATAGGGGACGCCCCTTCTTAGGATTGTGGGGATTTGAACGAGATTTTAACGGAACGGCGCGGCGAGGACGACTGAGGTAAAGGAGGAGCGCTTATGGAGCCTGTGTATTATGAAGTAACCAAAAAAGACTGGAAGCTTTACCAGGAAAGACTTCCGAAATGGCAGGAAGCCTATATGGGAAAATTGGTTCAGGAATACGCGCAGTACCTGCAAGGAAAGGATCCAGCATCAACAAAATTTTGGACCCTTTGGAAAAAAATGCGTGAAGACAAAAAACATCCTGGGGTCAGATGTGAAGTCAGCAAGGGTACCATGATTGATTTTCTGATGCGGTTTCTCTATGACGGTGTTATTACGGACGCAGATTTGGACGGTTTCAGCGAGGAATTGAGAAAATATCTTGTATTCTTTAGAAAATCTATTGAAAGGATGGCTAGAGACCTGCAAGCAGAGGGCCTGGAGCGGCCTTAGGGCCACCCATCCGAGGCGCTGGGCGCCCCACCTTCCCAGCCTGGGACTGCTGTTGGGCTGGGAAGGCAGCGGCCAAGGGCCGCAAATATTGGAATGAAAGGAAAAATATATCGTTTTTGATATTTATGTGCTTTGAAAACTCTCTTCGTCGCCTCCCGGCGCCACCTCCCTCACACTTGATGGATGTCAACTATAAGGCACTACCACGTTTCTAAAATTACTTATTTTTGAGCACAATGTGGAAGGAGCTAAGCAGCACAAAATATATTATTATTGCGGATTTGTTCAAGTAACTGACCTCGCACGCATGCGGGCGCAGGTGGCACCGGCCCTTCCCGTCGCACGTTGTGCGACACCCTCCCCGTGAACGTTGAGGGTTATAAGACGGAGAGTGTTCCTCTATCGGCACCTGTGGTGCCTCTTTCCCCGCAGGGGAAAGCTTGTCCCTAGCTGGGGCTAGTGCTGACCGTGGGGCTGCGGGACAACTTTGCTATTGGTGATGTTAAGCGACATTATAGACCTGGTGCCGGGTATCCCCGCTCAGTCAACGGGTGTAGTGCGGCTTGGCCCGCTGGGGCAGTTGGGCGGTGGTCCGGTATGCCGGGGTTAACGCAAATATCCATTTTGGGATGCTTAGGGGCATTGCTGGTGGTTTTGTGAAGGGATTGGTCTTGGAAGGGGAACTGGGGAGGTGCTGAGGGCTTTTCGGGCTGGGGGCTGTTTTTGGTCATCATATTGGCTGATTTATTTTTGCGGCGGAGGGGGGTATGGTTGTTGTTTTATGGACGGACATCCTGTAAAATAACAGGTGTAATGTACACCCGGGGTGGAAGGGCCACCGGATGGCTCCGCCGGGGATTCTGGTATTGCAAGGAGGGTAAGGTATGACGCCTGAACAAGAGAAAATCTACTATGACAAAATGGAACAGAATTTTCCGCATTTTTTGTCCGCCATGGAAAAATTGGTGGCTATTCCCAGTTATCTGGAGGAGGATACGTATCCCCAGGTAACCAGTCTGCATGAGGTGCTGGCGGCGACGCTGGAGCTGCTGCAGGAGATGGGGTACAAGACCTATGCGGATCCGGAAGGGTACTATGGCTATGCAGAAATTGGCCAGGGGGACAAGCTGATTGGGATTCTGGGTCACTTGGACGTGGTGCCGCCGGGTATGCTGGACGACTGGAAGTCGGATCCTTTTACGGTAACCTACCGGGACGGGAAGGCCTACGGCCGGGGCGTCCAGGACGACAAGGGGCCTACGCTGACGGCGATTTATGCGGTGAAGGCGCTGCTGGACTGCGGCTTTAAGCCCAACTACCGGCTGCGGTTTATTTTCGGCACGGACGAGGAAAATCTGTGGCGGGGCATCAAGCAGTATATGGCTAAGGAGGAGAAGCCGGACTTTGGGTTTACGCCGGATTCGGTTTTCCCGCTGATTTATGCGGAAAAAGGGGTACTGGAATGCTTCCTGAAGGCGCCCAATACCAGCGGGCTGACCTTTAAGGCCGGGGATGCCTTTAACGTGGTTCCTTCCTATGTGCAGGCGCCGGCTTCGGAAGCGCTCCGGGGGGCGCTGGACTGCCTGGGCTATGAGTACCGGGACGAAGGGGAAACCTTCGGCATTTTGGGCAAGAGCATCCACGCCAAGGATGCGGAGCAGGGCATCAACGCCATTCAGCGGTATCTGCTGGCCCTGGACAAGATGGGGCATCCTACCAAGGCGGGAAATTTTGTCAAGGACTGCCTGGACGGCCACAAGTTTGCGGAACCGATTTTTGGGGAAGTCAAAGATGAGGCTTCTGGGGAACTGAAATTCAACCTGGGCAAAATTGAACTGACGGACAAAGAGGAAATTCTGTCCATTGATATGCGGCTGCCGGTCACCTGCCCCAAGGAGCAGATTGTGGAGGCGCTGACCAAAAAGGCTGCGGAATTTGGCTTTGTCTATGAGGAATACGATTGGCTGAAGCCGGTGTATCTGCCCCTGGATTCGCCCATTATCCAAAAGCTCACGGCGTCCTACGTGGAAGCTACCGGGGATACGGTGAACCAGCCCATCAGCAGCGGCGGGGCTACCTACGCTCGGGCCATGGACAACTGTGTGGCCTACGGGGTGATTTTGCCCGGGGTGGAAAAGAGCGAACACCAGCCCAACGAGAACATGGTGGTGGACGAATTTAAGACGGCCATGAAAATCTATATCCACACCTTTGTGAACTTCAATAAGGACTAATCTTTTCCCAAAATGCACAGAAAGAAGGCGGTTGTATGGCTGAACCGAAGAAAGCAAGAAAAATGCTCAGTTCTTATTCCATTGTTTTTATTTTCCTGATTATCACGGCCATTTTGACCTGGTTCGTGCCCCAGTCCGTGGTGGTCAGCCATGACGGCACCAAGGAAATCATTTTTAACGCCATTATGGTCAAGGGCAAGGTGGTAACAGGGCAGGGGCTCCAGCCCATGGGCCTGTGGGATGTGATCATGGCTCCGGCCCGGGGCTTTGTGAAGGCGGCTCCGGTGGGCTTTGCCATTTTGATGGCCGGCGCCTTCCTGCATATTCTGAACTATGTGGGGGCTATGAACGCCGGGATTGGCTGGCTGCTGAAGCGGTTTACGGGCAAGGCTCTGATTGTGGTGCTGATGTTTGTTTCCGCTCTGTTTGGGGCAGTGTACGGGCTGTGGGAAGAGATTCCTGCCTACTCCATGGCGGTGGTGCCTCTGTTTGTGCTGGCAGGGTATGACGTGATTACCGGTATTGCGGTGCTGTTTGTAGGGGCTACCGCCGGGAACATGGCCAGCGTGGTGAACCCCTTCTCCCTGGGGGCTGCGGTAGGGGCCATCGGCAACGAAAGCCTGTCCCTGGGCAGTGGCATTGTGCTGCGGCTGGTGATTTTTGCGGTGCTGGATATTATTGGCACGGTGTATGTGCTGCGCTATGCGGCCCGGGTCAAGGCGGACCCCACCAAGTCCATTGTGTACGGGGTGCCGGTGCATACGCTGGTGGAGGAGGACCACAAGGAGGAAGAATTTACCAGCCAGAAGGCCTGGTCCATTGGGCTTTTGCTGGTCATTATCCTGGCTTTGGTCTGCGGGTATATTCCCTGGGATTCCATCAAATTTGCTGACGGCAGCAACATGAAGACGCTCATCAACCTGCCCTTTACTTCTCTGGCCAAGGTGCCGGTGCTGGGCAATCTGTTGGGGCTGGGCCATTATACCCATTTTGGGGATTGGTACTTTGAGGAATTTTCCTTTGTGTTCCTGTTTGGGGCGCTGCTGTTGGGCTTCATCAACAAGATTCCGGAAGAACGGTTTGTGAAGGAATTTGTGGCCGGCGCCAGCGACCTGCTGGGCGTGGTGCTGGTACTGACGGTGGCCAACGGGATTTCCGTCATCATGGGTACCAAGACGGCTGGCATGTCCGTGACCTTCGTGTACTGGATTCAGAACGCTCTGGCCGGAGTACCGTCCTGGGCGTTTGCCATTGCGGCTACTGCGGCTTATGTGGGCATCGGGTTCTTTATGCAGTCCACCAGCGGCGTGGCAGGGATTACCATGCCCATTCTGGGGGCTGTGGCCTATGCGCTGTTCCAGTCGGCGCCCATTGGGTCCATTGGCGGCCAGGTGCTGCTGATTGCCTGCTTTACCATTGGGCTGAACTTCACGTCTTCGTTCTATCCCAGTGCTACTAACATGGGGACCCTGGAACTGTACAAGATTCCCTATAACATCTGGTTGGGCTTTATTTTGAAGATTTCCCTTGTGATGCTGGTGGCCGGCGTGGCTATTGTGTCCGTGGCTCCTATGATTGGACTGCTGTAGGGGGAAGGAAATACAAAATTAAAGCACAACACACAAACTCCTGCCTGGACGGAATCTGGGCAGGAGTTTGTATGTTGTGCTGTTGGTGCGGTCAGCGGACCTGAAGTGATGTGGTGCCGGGTATCCACTCAGTGGTTCGCGGCAAACCGCTTAGTTGCGCCTTTCAGGCTTACTTCGCGGGCCGCTATCACAGGGGTCGTATATTCCATTTCTCTACGGCCAAGACCTTGAGAAATGGATACAACTCCCTCAGTCATCCTACGGTGACAGCTCTCCCAGCGGTTCGCGGCTCGCTGCGCAGCTGCGTCCTGACGGACTTGCTTTGCAGGCCGCTATCGCATGGGCCTTATTGACCAAACATCCCCTTGCAGAAGTTGTCGGGCTGTTTGGATGCGGCCGCATAGAGGCGAGGAGCCTTTAAGGGTTGGTGCGGTCGGCAGACTGTTAGTGGAGGTCAGTCCCATCCGCCTTCCTAACGTCAGGCACCTTCCCGCACTTGGATTGCTGTTGGTGCGGGAAGGCAGGCGGCCGGGAGGCCGCAAAACCGAGGATGAACTTCGGTTATACCCTTTTGTCGCCACTGCGGGCGACATTTTCCCAAGGGGAAAGTCCGTCCCCATTTGGGGCTAGTGCGGACCGTCAGGTAGTCCAACCAGGTCAAAGTTTCCAACGTAATTACTTTTAGCTGGAGAAAACTCGGTACCGGATTTTTGGTCGTGCGGTCGGCGGAGTGTAGTGCGGGGCCGAATTATAAACTTCCTCAGTCATCCCTGCGGGCTGACAGCCCCTTCACGTTTGAAGGGGCCGGTCTTAGGCCCATACTGGTCATGTGCGAAACGAGTATAGGAAAAGAAGTCATAGTACGTAGAGAAGTGCAATAACCCTCTTTGTCATTTGACCAGTAGATGAATGGAATGCTTTCTGAGTGGTTCGCCGTGCTCCATCCTCCTTCACCCTGGGGGCTTGCTTCTTGGACTGCTATCACATGGCTCGCGTGTACCAAACAGCTTCTAGAATAGCTGTGACGCTGTTTGGACGCGAACGCAACGCTTGATGAAGGCAATTAAGAAAATAATTGCCGACCTTCCCCCACTTGGACTGCTGATGGTGGTGGAAGGCATGCGGCCGGGGGCCGCAAAAAAACGGGTGGCCCTCTGGGTAACTTTGATATTGGTGCGGTCAGCGAACTTCCTGGCGATGGTGCAGGGTATCCCCGCTCAGTCACCTACGGTGACAGCTCCCCCCTAAAGGTTGGAGCCTTTAAAGGGTCGTGCGGGCTGGTGGTTTTGTTTATCCATGCAAAAAATGCATCACTATATCTAGCGGGTACAATAGGATGACACAAATTTGTTAAGTCAGGGTGGGGGAGACGTGCTATAATAGAATGTAACGTGAAATTTTTGTCTAGGTAAAGTAATCTGCTTTGGGCAGGCTTTACTTTTAAGGGGGGATTATCATGGTTTCTGAGAAAATGTATGAATTGGGTACCAAAAAATCCACGATTCGCACGATTTTTGAATATGGCCGGAAACGGGCTGCGGAAGTGGGGGAAGAAAATATCTGCGACTTCAGCTTGGGCAATCCCAATGTACCGGCTCCTGAATACATCAAGCAGGCGGTGCTGGATATTATGACGGAACTGCCGCCTCAGGCCATTCACAGCTACACGGTGGCTGCCGGCAACCCGGAAGTGCGGGAAACGCTGGCCAAGGATATCAACAGACGGTTTGGCACGGATTTTACCGGGGCTAACCTGTTTATGGTAGGCGGCGCTGCGGCTGCTATTTCCATCTGTTTCAAGGCACTGGCAGAAGACGGGGACGAGTTCATTGCGCTGGCTCCTTTCTTCCCTGAATATCGCTGCTTTGTAGAGTCCACCGGTGCCAAGCTGGTGGTAGTCCCGGCACAAACCGAGGATTTCCAAATTGACTTCGACGCTTTTGAAAAGGCGGTAACGCCTCACACCAAAGGGGTCATTGTCAATTCCCCCAATAACCCCAGCGGGGTGGTGTATTCGGAAGCGACCATCAAGAAACTGGCCCAAATTCTCGCGGCCAAGGAAAAGGAATATGGCCATCCGATTTTCATCATTGCCGATGAACCGTACCGGGAAATCGTTTATGATGACGTGGTGGTTCCGTATATTCCCAACTACTACGACAACACGTTGGTGTGCTACTCCTACAGCAAATCCTTCTCCCTGCCGGGCGAACGGATTGGGTATGTGGTAGTGCCCAATAAGGTGGCGGATTTTGGCCGGGTGTACGGCGCTATTGCCGGGGCTGGCCGGGTGATGACCCACGTGAATGCGCCTTCTCTGTGGCAGCTGGTGGTGGCCCGCTGCGCTGGGAAACCGTCCAATGTGGAACCCTACAGAAGAAACGGCGAACTGCTGTACAAGGGCCTGAAAGAGGCTGGCTTTACGGTGTTAAAGCCACAGGGTGCCTTCTATCTGTTCCCCAAATGTCTGGAAAAAGACGACTATGCTTTCTGTGAACGGGCCAAGAAGTATGATCTGCTGCTGGTACCGGGCACGGACTTTGGCTGCCCTGGGTATTTCCGGGCCAGCTACTGCATTAACTACGATACCATCAAAAAGTCCCTGCCGCTGTTTAAGAAGCTGGCGGAGGAATATAAGAAGTAATCCGTTTGTTGTGAGGGGCAATAAACTATAGGCCTGGTGCCGAGTATCCCCGAGCGGTTTGCCGTATTCTGTAGTGGTTCGCAGCTGGCTGTTTAGCTGCACGTAAAGAGCTTGATTCACAGGCTGCTAACACAGGGCTCGCATTAGCCAAGAGTCCTTTGCTAAACTGTGTACTCCTGGCTGCAGCCGCATAAAAGGGAGAGCTTCAATGGTTCTGTTCGTTGACAGTATTCTGCAAATTTAATATAATTTACGAATGCTTAGCTGACATTCTCCAGCATTGTCTATTGCGGGCAAGCTGAAAAGTATTGACGATTGGGAGAGAATAAATTTCATGAAATATTTATCTGGTAACGAAATTCGACAAAAATATCTGGACTTTTTTGCGGCCCGGGGGCATCTGGTTCTGCCCAGCGCCTCTTTGATTCCTCACGATGACCCGTCCCTGCTGCTGATTGGTGCCGGCATGGCTCCGTTTAAGCCTTTCTTTACGGGCAAGCAGAAACCGCCTTCTCCGCGGATTACCACCTGCCAAAAGTGCGTGCGTACCGGGGATATTGAAAACGTGGGTCATACGGCTCGGCACCATACGTATTTTGAAATGCTGGGCAACTTCTCCTTTGGGGACTATTTCAAGAAGGAAGTGATTCCCTGGGCTTGGGAATTTCTGACCAAGGAATTGGAACTGCCGGCTGATAAGCTGTGGGTTACCATTTATCCCAAGGATGATGAAGCGTATGATATTTGGCATAATGTAGTGGGTGTGCCCGATGAACGGATTGTCCGCCTGGAAGAAAACTTCTGGGAAATCGGCACTGGCGGCCCCTGCGGTCCTGACTCCGAAATTCATATCGACCTGGGTGCGGACCGGGGCTGCGGCAGACCGGATTGTGGTCCTGACTGCGACTGCGGCCGTTTCCTGGAACTGTGGAACCTGGTATTTACCCAGTTCAACAAGAACGAGGACGGCAGCTACACGCCGCTGCAGCATAAGAATATTGATACCGGTGCTGGTCTGGAACGGCTGGCTTCCGTATTGCAGGGCAAACCGTCCAACTTTGAGACGGACCTGATTTTCCCGATTATTGAATACGCCTGCAAGGTGTCCGGCAAGACCTACAATGCAGATCCCAAGGATGATGTTTCCCTGAAGGTCATTGCCGACCATGCCAGAAGCGTTACCTTTATGGTCAGCGATGGCATCCTGCCCTCCAACGAGGGCCGGGGCTACGTGCTGCGCCGGGTACTGCGCCGGGCCATTCGTCACGGCCGTCTACTGGGCATCACCAAGAAGTTCTTGGTAGGGGCAGCCGACCTGGTTATCGATATGTACGGTGACCACTATACGGAACTGCGGGAAAAGAAGTCCTATATTGAAAAAGTCATCGACATGGAAGAAAGCTCCTTTATGCAAACCCTGGAACAGGGCACCAATCTGCTGAACGAAAAGATTGCAGAAATGAAAGCCCAGCATTCCACCGTACTGAAGGGGACAGATGCCTTTAAGCTGTACGATACCTTTGGGTTCCCCTGGGAACTGACGGCAGAAATCCTGGAAGAACAGGGCTACACCATGGACAAGGAAGGCTTTGACGCCGCCATGGCGGAACAGAAGGAAAGAGCCCGTTCTGCCCGGAACGACAAAGCCGGCCGTCCGGTGCTGTACAACACCCGGGGCCTGGACCTGGGCAAACTGACGGTACAGGAAGACAGCAAGGACGGGGTTATCAAAGCCATTTTCCCGGCTTACGATACCAATCCTATTGAAAAGGGTGAACAGGGCGATGAACTGGCCCTGATCCTGGACAACACGGCTTTCCACGCAGAAGGGGGCGGCCAGCTGGGAGATACCGGCCGGCTGGTATCCGATGCAGGCATTTTTGATGTAACCGACACCAAGAAACTGCCGGATGGCACTACGGTGCAAATTGGTACCGTGGCCGACGGCACCCTGAAGCTGGGGGACGCTGTCCGTTTTGAAGTGAACCTGAAGAGACGGGCGGACATTGCCCGGAACCATACGGCCACCCATTTGCTCCACGCAGCCCTGAAACAGGTGCTGGGCAGCCATGTAAACCAGGCTGGCAGCTATGTGGGCCCGGACCGTCTGCGTTTTGACTTCTCCCACTTCTCTCCTGTAACGGAAGAAGAACTGCTGCAGGTGGAAGATATTGTCAACGAGAAGATTCTGGATGCCGTGGATGTGGAAATCACGGAACAGGAATTGAAGAAAGCCAAGGAAATGGGTGCTATGGCCCTGTTTGGCGAAAAGTATGGCGACATTGTCCGGGTAGTCAATGTACCGGGCTACAGCATGGAACTGTGCGGCGGCGTACACGTTTCCAATACGGCCCATATCGGCCTGTTCAAGATTCTGTCCGAATCCAGCGTGGGTGCTGGGGTACGGAGAATCGAAGCTGTTACCGGCCGGGGCGCTTTGGCCTACACCCGGGAAATGGAAGAATTAATCGGTGATGCTTCTGCTGTTGTGAAGGCTAGACCCAATACCCTGGTCAGCCGGATTGAAGCCCTTCAGGATGAACTGAAGGCAGAGAAGCACAAGGGCGAAGAGCTGGAACGGAAGATGGTGGCTGCGGCTGCTGAAAACGTAACGGCTTCTGCCAAGGACGTAAAGGGTGTGCCGGTGCTGGTACAGGAAGTTAAGACCCAGGACGTGGACAGCCTGCGTCAAATGGGGGATACCCTCCGGGATAAGGTTGGCGGCGTTGTGGTCCTGGCTGCTCCGGTAGCGGCCGACAAGGTCAACGTGCTGGTTATGGCTACCAAGGATGCCGTGAAGAAGGGCGTCCATGCTGGCAAAATCGCCAAAGGGGTTGCCCAGGTTATGGGCGGCAACGGCGGCGGCCGTCCGGATATGGCCCAAGCCGGCGGCAAGGATGCTTCCAAAGTACAGGAAGCACTGGACAAGGCCTGGGGACTGGTTGAAGAACTGATTCACTAAGAAGGTGCTGGATATGGATTCAAAAGTCAAATTGGGTAATGCCATTCATGATCTTTTGGAAGAAAAGGAATTGGACAAGATTACCCGGGAGGAAATCCTCCAAAAAGCTGGTGTAAGCGAAGCGGAGTTCGAAAAGTATTTCCACTCCAACGTTGAATTGGCCCACTGGGAATATCTTCACATCCTGTCCCTGCACGGGAAGGAAATCCTGGGTGCCAGCTGCTGGTCCGAAGCTTTGTACCGGAAATTTTTGGTGTATGATCTGCATTTGAAGTTTCTCCAGAATTTGTATAAAAGCAAGGATGTGGAAGCCATCCGGGTCACCAATCGGCGCTTTGTGCGGGATGCTTACAACATGATGCTGCGCAAGGCCGGGGCAGATCTGGATAATCCCCATATCCAATTCGCCGTGGAAATGGTGGTTGTCGGCGGCGAGGAAATTACCATGCGGTGGGTTATGGAAGGCATGAAGGTGCCTATCGAAGTCATGCTGGTATTGTTCCAGGAATCCATTCCACTTTGTATCAGTCAATATTTCTATTAAGAACGGGGAGTTTTGCCCCCGCAGGTGCAGGAAGCAGCGGGCGGCCGGGGAGAATTTGTACCAGCTGCCGCTGCCTGCGGGTAAGACGGAGTGTTGCTTTTTGGTGACACTCCCGTTTTGCTACCTGCATGCTGCACGCAAAACCTGAGTTAGGATTTCCGTTCTCCACATCATACAGCACCACCGTTTTGCTACCTGCATGCTGCACGCAAAACCTGAGGAGGGATTAACAATGTCTCAAACAACGCAAGAAACTACTATGTTTAAACCGGTTCCGGAGTCCAAGTCCGTGGCGGAAACCATTCTGGAGGTGGCGGCTGCCTTAAAGGAAAAGGGCTACAATCCCATTGACCAGCTGGCCGGCTACCTGCTCAGCGGGGATCCTGCCTATGTGACCAGCTACAAGGATGCCCGGCTGAAGATTCGCCGGTTTGAACGGTATGAATTGATTGAAGCCCTGCTCCAGGCCTATTTGCAGGAACAAACCGGCAAATGAGGATCATGGGGCTGGACCTGGGAACAAAAACCATTGGCGTAGCAGTCAGTGATGAAACGGGCTTCATTGCCCGGGGGATTGAAACCATCCACCGACGGAGCCTGGAAAAAGATTTAGAACGTCTGGCCGAGCTGGTACAGGCGGAAGACGTGGGGGCGTTTGTACTGGGCTACCCCAAAAATATGAACGGTACAGTAGGAGAGCGGGCCAAAGCCAGCGAAGCTTTTGCCGAGATACTGAAAGAACGGTTTCCCAGCCTTCCCGTAACCTTATGGGATGAGCGCCTTTCTACAGTGGCAGCTGAAAAAGTATTGATTCAGGCTGATCTCCAGAGAAAAAAACGCAAGAAAATCATTGATATGATGGCCGCGGTAGTGATACTGCAAAATTATCTGGATAGCCAAAGGAGGCTGTAACATGGAAGACAAGCGGGATTTAATCGACACGGAAGACCAGGAACCCATTGTTGTCATTACCGATGAGGAAGGCAACGAAACCTATTACCTTGAGGAAATGGTGATTCCGGTAAACAACAAGAACTTTGCCATTCTGACCCAGATTCCTGAAGACGAAAACAGCGAGGACGAGGAAGAAGCGGAAGACAACTGCATCATCGCCCGCATTGAATTTGACGAAAACGGCGATCCGACCTACCTGGATCCCACCGATGAAGAGTTCGACCTGGTGGCGGAAGCCTATAACCAGATGATGGACGACCTGGAAAAAGAATAAAAAGGAACTGATCCGGATGTTTAAGAAATTTGTGCCGATTGTGGCGGCGCTTCTATTGGCTTCCCTTTTTGGCGTGTATTGGTATTTCAACTATTTCAACAATAACGCCGCCTTGGCTACGGGGCAGAAGGTGCAGTTTACCGTAACCCAGGGAATGACCACTTCGGAAATCGCCACCATGCTCCATAAGCTGCGGCTGATCAATACCCCGGAATCTTTCCGCCTGGCGGCCAAGTTCCGTGGACTGGACAGTCACTTGCAGGCCGGCAACTACGAAGTGGTGGCTGGGATGTCGGATAAGGAAATCATTGAGATCCTGTCCAAAGGGAAAGTCCGCTACAACAAATTCACCGTTCCGGAAGCAACCACCATCAACCAGATTGCCGCCAAACTCCAGGAAGAGCATCTGGGCAGTGCAGACGCCTTTAAGGCCGCTGCCAAGAATTACACCCCCTATGAATATATGGAGACCAACAACCCCGATGTAGTCTACAAGGCGGAGGGCTTTGTATGTCCGTCCACCTACTACCTGCCGGAAAACGCCAGCGAAAAGGATATCCTCACCATGATGGTCCGGGAATTCAACAAGGAGCTGACGCCGGAAGTACGGGAAGACATCAAAAACAGCAAGATGCCGCTGCGGAGCATTGTGAACCTGGCGGCCATGGTGGAGGAGGAAGCCACCTTCAAGGAAGAGATGCCCCTGATTGCCGGGGTATTCCTGAAGCGCCTCCAGATGGGGATGCCCATCCAGTCCGACACCACCATCCAATATATTCTGGGGTCCCAAAAGAAGGAAATCACCTTTGAGGACCTGAAAATCGAATCCCCTTATAACACCTATCTTCATAAGGGACTGCCGCCGGGACCCATTGCCAATCCCAGCCTGGAAGCCATTGAGGCGGTGCTCCATCCGGTGAAGACCGATTATCTGTACTTTGTGGCGGATAAGCAGGGTCACCATCATTTCACTCGGACTTATGAGGAACATTTGGAAATGATCAAGAAGATTAATGGAGAAGCAGCACAGTGAGTAAACCAGAATTATTGGCTCCTGCCGGGAGCCTGGAAAAAGGAAAAATAGCATTGCTCTACGGGGCAGATGCCATCTATCTGGGCGGTAAAGCCTTTGGCCTGCGAGCATTCGCGGCCAATTTTTCTTTGGAGGAAATCCGGGAAATGACGGCCTTCGCCCACAAGCTGGGGCGGAAGGTGTACGTCACCGTGAACATCGTGCCCCACGATGAGGACCTGCCGGGGCTGCCCCAGTACCTGAAGGACCTGGAGGACGCCCAGGTGGACGGCCTTCTGATTTCCGACCTGGGGGTCTGGGCCATTGCCCGGAAAACCGTGGACCAAAGCAAGGTGGAGCTCCACGTCAGCACCCAGGCCAACGTCACCAACTCTGCCGCCGCCAAGGCCTGGGAAGACCTGGGGGCGGATCGGGTGGTTCTGGCCCGGGAATTGTCCATTCCGGAAATTGCCCAAATCCACCAGAACGTCAAGGCGGACCTGGAAGTGTTTGTGCACGGCGCCATGTGCATTTCCCATTCCGGCCGCTGCCTGTTGAGCAACTACTTTACCGGCCGGGACAGCAACCGGGGGGCCTGTGCCCAGGTGTGCCGCTGGGAATTCAGCCTGGTGGAAAAGAACCGGCCGGGACAGGCTTTTGACATTGCGGAAGATGAGCGGGGTACCTACATTATGAATTCCAAGGACCTGTGCCTCATTGACCACCTGCCGGAGCTTATGGCGGCCGGGGTCCGGAGCCTGAAGATTGAAGGCCGGATGAAGAGCATCCACTACGTGGCCTCGGTGGTCAGCGTCTACCGGAAGGCCATTGACGCCTGCTACGCAGACCCGGAGCATTATCAGGTGCAGGAAGCCTGGCGGCAGGAACTGGAGAAAATGTCCCACCGGCCCTACACCACGGGCTTTGCCCTGGGGCAGCCGGGACCGGAGGACCAGGTATACAGCACGTCTTCCTATGAACAGACTGCAGATTTTGTGGGCCTCATTCAGGGCTATGACCCGGAAACGGGCCGGGTGACTATTGAACAGCGGAACCATGTGAAGGAAGGAGAGCGTTTGGAAATCCTGAATCCGGACGGGGAAATCTTTGCCTGGACGGTAACGGAAATGCAAAACGACCAGGGAGAACCCATTACGGCAGCTCCCCACGCCCAGATGATTTACACTGCCAAAGGGGATTCCCGGATGGAACCCTGGTCCCTGGTTCGGCGGCTCAAGGAAAAAAACTAAGAACTCTCGGAGAAATACTTGATTTTACCGGGCTTTTAAGAGTAAAATAGATTGGTCAGACTTGTCTATAACAACTACAACTATCTTTTGACAGGGAGACGATAGAATGAGCGCACTGGAAAAATTACGTTCCTTTCTGGAACAGCAGCAGGTAACGGACATTTTTATCAAGGGAGATTCCTCCATCCGGTACTTTACCGGCTTTACCGGCGGTGAAAGCCTTCTCTATGTGGACGGTAAGCGTCAGGTACTGATTACGGATTCCCGCTATACGCTGCAAGCCAGCCAGCAGGCTCCGGAATGTGAAATTATGGAGCACAAGCATGGCTTCTGGCCGGAAGCGGCCAAGCTGGTACAGAAGGGCTGCCTGGCCCTGGACGGGGATTACTTCTCCTACACCCAGCAGCAGGAGCTGGCCAAGGCACTGCCGGAGGTCACCTGGAAAAGCGTGAACCTGGTAGGCCTGCGTGCCGTAAAAACTCCGGAAGAACTGAAAATCATCCGTAAGGCCATTGCCATTTCCGATGAAGCCTTTATGCAGCTTTTGCCCCATATCAAAGTGGGTCGGGCCGAATGTGACCTGGCTGCAGAGCTGGAATACAACATGCGGAAACTGGGGGCTGCAAAAACTTCTTTTGACACCATTGTGGCTTCAGGCAAACGGAGCGCACTGCCCCATGGGGTAGCGTCCAGCAAGCTGGTGGAAACAGGAGATTTTGTCACCTTCGACTTTGGCTGCATCTATGAGGGCTACTGCTCCGATATCACCCGCACGGTGGTCATGGGCAAGGCAGCTCCCTGGCAAAAGGAAATCTATAACATCGTCCTGGAAGCCCAGCTCCTGGGTGAAAAGGTGCTGCGGCCCGGTCTTACCGGTGCCAGCGTTGACCAGACGGTGCGGGACTACATTACGGAAAAGGGCTATGGGCAGTATTTTGGCCACGGCCTGGGCCATGGTGTAGGCCTGGATATCCACGAGAAACCGGTACTGAACAAGTCCAATTTGGAACCGCTGCCGGTGAATGCCATCGTTACCGATGAGCCGGGCATCTACCTGCCGGATAAAGGCGGCGTACGCATTGAGGATACCGTACTGGTAACCGAGAACGGCTGTGAACCTCTCACTTCCGTTCGCAAAGATCTGTTAGAACTTTAAAATACTATAAACGAAAATTTTTGGAGGTTGTACTTATGATTTCTACTAACGATTTTAAAACTGGCGTAACTGTTGAAATTGACGGCGATGCATGGCAGGTCGTTGAATTCCAGCATGTAAAACCGGGTAAAGGCGCTGCTTTCGTACGGGCTAAAATGCGCAACCTGTGCACCGGCGCTGTGGTTGAGCGGACCTTCAACGCTGCTGAACGTCTGCAAAACGCCGTGGTTGAACGGAAAGAAATGCAATACCTGTACCAAGCTGATGAGAACTACGTTTTCATGGACAACGAAACCTACGAACAGCTGGAACTGAACAAGGATCAGCTGGGCAATGCCTTGAACTTCCTGAAAGAAAATATGGATGTTAAGGTTATTACTTTCAAGGATCGCGTCCTGGGCGTTGAACTGCCCAACACCGTAGAACTGACCGTAGTAGAAACCGAACCGGGCATCAAAGGCGATACCGCTACTGGCGGCAGCAAGAACGCCAAAATGGATACCGGCTATGTGGTTAAGGTTCCCCTGTTCATCAATGAAGGCGATGTGCTGAGAATTGATACCCGCAGCGGTGAATACATTGAAAGAGCATAAAAATCAGAAAACGAGCCTGCGACTTGGGCTCGTTTTTTTTACCATTTGAGGAATTCCTATGAAAACGATTTATTTGGTGCGTCATGGCGAAACCGAAGCCAACCGGCAGGGGGTGCTCCAGGGCTGGAACAACAATCCTTTGGACGCCGCCGGCCACAAGCAGGCAGAAGGCCTGGTGCTCCGGGCTTCCCGGGTGCCGTTGGAAACCATCTACGTTTCGGATCTCATCCGCACCCAGGAAACGGCGGCCCCTTTGGCCAGGGCTAGGGGAATGGAGCCGGTAATCCTGCCGGGACTACGGGAAATTTCCTTTGGCCGGTGGGAAGGGCTTACCTTCAGCCAGCTGCGCCGGGAGGAACCGGAACTTTTGGAATGCATCTTTATCACGCCCACCAAGGCCGATGTGGAGGCACCGGAAACCCTGGAGGCTTCCCAGGAGCGGGGCTGGGCGGCACTAACACAGATTACCCGGGACCTGGAGGAAGACAAGAACTGTCTGGTGGTCTGCCACGGGGCGCTGATTCGTCTGCTCCTGTGCCGGATTCTCAGTATGCCCATTGATGCCATGTGGCGGCTGTCCCTGGACAACACGGCGTCCTGCAAAGTGGTCTACACCCAGGAGTTTGGCTACCGGGTAGAAACCATGAATGCTTTAGGCTTTTTATAAGGGAATATTCGTATCTAAAATGCTTGGGTTTGCCCTTTGCCCCTTTACGGCATTTTTGCTATAATATCTTTATCTGTACAAATATAAGTTGGGAGAGATTTCTATTTTAGAATTTAAGCATATAAATATAGAGGATAAACCGATATTCGATGATTATTTTTCGGAAGAGGATTACCATGCTTCCGAATGCTGTTTCGGTTCCATCTTCATCTGGCGGGGGTGCTACGATACGTACTGGGCCATTTCCCATGGCTGCCTGCTGCTGAAGGTAACGGTAAACGGCAATACATTCATGCTGCCGCCTTTTGGCGGGGTCAGTGAAGATCTGCCCAAGGTACTGGATGCTCTGAAGGAATACTTCGGCGGCCCCTTTGAAATCCACGGGGTTTACGAACATACCCTGGAACGGTTCCAAAAGTACCTGCCAGAACTGACGGGCTTTGTGGAAGACCGGGATAACTGGGATTATGTGTATCTCCAGGAAAAACTGGCTACCCTGTCCGGCCGGAAATACCATCAAAAGAAGAACCATTACAACGCCTTTGTGAAGGAACATCCGGATTATGTCTATGAGACCATTACGGAAGCCAACAAGGACGAATGCATTGCTTTTGGCAAGGCCTGGTGCGCGGAGCGGGAGAAAACCGACCCGTCCATTGCCTGTGAATCCTGTGCCATTGAAGAAGGCCTGAACAACATGGAAAGACTGAACATTCGGGGCGGGCTGATCCGTCTGGATGGGCAGGTCAAAGCTTTCTCCTTTGGGGAAAAAGGCGGCCAGGATACGGCTGTCATCCATGTGGAAAAGGCGGACGCCGATATCCGGGGCCTGTTTACGGCCATCAACAAGGAATTTGTGGATCATGAATGGAAAGACGTGACCTACATCAACCGGGAAGAGGATATGGGCAAGGAAGGCCTGCGCAAGGCCAAAGAATCCTATAAACCGGAATTTATGGTGAAAAAGTACTCTACCAAAGTGCTGTAATCGTTGTAAAAGAGGGGCAATTATGGACTTTCGCTTGCTGAATCAGGAGACTCTGCCCCAGGCGGCGTCTCTTTGGGATTTTTGCTTTGAAAAGAAGGGAACACCTTTCTATGAATGGTACTTTTCCCAGTACTGTTTGAAGCAGAACCGGATTTTGGGCGGCTTTGACCAGGACAAACTGGTTACCATGCTCCACCTGAATCCCTACGAACTGCTGGTCCGGGACCGGGCCTGGAAGGTGCCCTACATTGTAGGGGTGGCTACAGAACCGGCCTTTCGGGGCAATCATGTGATGGGCCAGCTGATGGACACGGCCTTTACCATGCTCCGGGCCCTGAAGGTGCCCTTTGTAATCCTGATGCCCATTTACGCCGGCATCTACCAGCCCTATGGGTTCCAATACACCCATCTGCGCAAGGAATACAAGTTGCCGCTAGCAGGGCTTGAACCTGCCCGGACCTTGCTTCCCAGCTTTACGGCGGAGCGGGTGGACACCCTGGGGGCGGAACCGCTCCTGGCACCGGTGTATGCCAAGACTATGGAAAGCTACCACGGCTACGTGCTGCGGTCGTCCCAGAACTGGCAGAACTTCCTTATTACGGCGGCCCAGGAAAACGTGGAAACGGTGGTGGTCCGGGAAAACGGCACGCCCCGGGGCTACGCCCTGTACAGCCGGGAAGGGACCACGGTGAAGGTACTGGAGGCCCTGGCCATCGACCCGCCGGCCAAGCTGCGGCTTCTGCAGTATTTTAAGGGTCTTGCCGGAACGTACCAGGAGCTGGAGTATCTGGCGCCCGGTGACGACCTGACCTATCTGACGCTGCCGGACCAGAGCCTGGCCCCCAAGCTGGCACCCTTTATGATGGGGCGGGTGATTGATGCTGCCGCCATCCTGAAAAAGCTAAGCGTTCCCAAGGAACTGGAAGGCCGGGAGTTCATCCTGGGCCTGAAGGACGAACAGATTGCTCTCAATACCTTGCTGGTCAAGGTGCAGCTTACGCCCCAGGGGGTGCAGCTGCTGAATACGGTGGAGGAGCCCAACGTGCTGATGGACGTGGGAACCTTTACCCAGCTGTTCTTTGGTACCTATTCTGTCCAAACCCTGCTCCAGGCAGGTATGCTTTTTGCTGCTGATGCTTCCGCTGAGGATACACTAGCCAAATTATTCCCACAGCAGAACAATTTCATAAACGAGTACTTTTAAGGGAGACTGGAGACTGTCATGAGCGAACAAATCAGAAGAATTTTTGTAGAAAAGAAAAAAGACTACGCTGTTGAAGCAGAAGGCCTTTTGGCTGACCTGCAGCAAACCTTGGGCCTGAAGAACCTGACCGGTCTCCGGGTCATCAACCGGTACGACCTGGAAGGTCTCAGCGATGCGGACTACCAGGCTGCCAAATCCCTGGTGCTCAGCGAAGCTCCGGTGGACACGGTCTGTGACGAAACCCTGGAAATTCCGGAAGGCGTCCACAGCTTTGCCCAGGAACTGCTCCCCGGCCAATACGACCAGCGGGAAGATTTCGCTGCCCAGTGCATCCAGCTGATTACCCAAGGCACCCGTCCCATTGTGGCCGCTGCCAAAGTGTTCCTGCTGGAAGGGGACCTGACCGAAGCCGATGTGGAGAAAATCAAACATTACTGCATCAACCCGGTGGAAGCCCAGGAAGCTGCCATTGAAAAACCGGAAACCCTGGATATGACCTGGGAAAAACCGGCTTCTGTAGCCATTCTCACGGGCTTTAGGGAAATGAGCCAGGAAGCTCTGGCAGATTTTCTGAAGAAGCAGGAACTGGCCATGAGCTTTGAAGACCTGGCCTACATCCAAACCTACTTCCAAAAGGAAAACCGGGATCCCTCCATTACGGAAATCAAGGTGCTGGATACCTATTGGTCCGACCACTGCCGTCATACCACCTTCGAAACCAAGCTGGAGAATGTGGAAATCACCGACGGGGTGTACACCGAAACGGTAGCCAAAGCCTTTGAACTGTACAAAAAAGACCGTGCCTTTGTGTACGGGGAAGACACCAAGCGGCCCATTACGCTGATGGATATGGCCTGCCTGGCTGCCAAGAAGCTGAAGAAGGAAGGCAAACTGGCCGACCTGGACGCTTCGGAAGAAATCAACGCCTGCAGTATTGTGGTCCCCATTGAAGTGGACGGCAAGAAGGAAGACTGGCTGGTGATGTTCAAGAACGAAACCCACAACCATCCCACCGAAATCGAACCCTTCGGCGGTGCTGCCACCTGTCTGGGCGGCGCCATCCGCGATCCTTTGAGCGGCCGCAGCTATGTATATCAGGCCATGCGTGTCACCGGTTCCGGCGACCCCCGCACTCCTTATGAAAAGACCCTGAAAGGCAAACTGCCCCAAAGAAAGATTACCCTGGGCGCAGCTGCCGGCTACAGCTCCTACGGCAACCAGATTGGTCTGGCCACCGGTTCTGTAGAAGAATATTACCATGAAAAATTCGTGGCCAAGCGCATGGAAGTGGGCGCCGTAATTGGTGCTGCTCCCCGGGATGCGGTAGTCCGGGAAAGACCGGCTGCCGGCGACCTGATTGTCCTGCTGGGCGGCCGTACCGGCCGTGACGGCATGGGCGGCGCTACTGGCTCCTCCAAGGAACATACCACTGCTTCCCTGAGCGAATGCGGGGCAGAGGTCCAAAAGGGCAATGCGCCTAACGAACGGAAAATCCAGCGGCTGTTCCGCAATCCGGAAGTAACCCGCCTGATCAAGCGCTGCAACGACTTTGGCGCCGGCGGTGTATCCGTAGCCATTGGCGAACTGGCTCCTGGCCTGGTCATCAACCTGGACAAGGTGCCCAAGAAGTATGAAGGCCTGGACGGCACCGAACTGGCTATTTCCGAATCCCAGGAAAGAATGGCTGTGGTTATTGCTGCCAAGGACCTGGACAAATTCCTCCATGCTGCTGACGTGGAAAATCTGGAAGCCACGGTGGTAGCTGAAGTGGCTGAAGATCCCCGGTTGGTTATGTACTGGAGAGGGGAAAAGATTGTTGACCTGTCCCGGGCTTTCCTGGACACCAACGGCATTCCCCAAAAACATAATGTCATTGTAGATGGGGTGGAAGAAACTTCTCCCTTTAACAATCCGCCTGCTGTGGTAGAAGGCAAGGATATCAAGGAAGCCTGGCTGGCCAACCTGGACCGGCTGAACGTGTGCAGTCAGGAAGGCCTGGGCGAACGGTTTGACGGCTCCATCGGCCGGGGCTCCGTGCTGATGCCCTATGGCGGCAAGAACCAGCTGACTCCTACCGAAGGCATGGCAGCCCGTCTGCCGGTGCTGGGGGGCAAGACCACTGCCACCTCCGTGATGGCTGCCGGCTATAACCCCAACGTGGCCTGCTGGAGCCCGTACCATGGCGCCATGTACGCCGTGGTGGAAGCAGTCTGCCGGGCTGCAGCCCTGGGTGCTGACCCTGCCAAGCTGCGGCTTTCCATGCAGGAATACTTCCCCAAACTGCATACCGAACATACCTGGGGCCGTCCCTTCAGTGCCCTCTTGGGTGCCTACGAAGCCTGCTGCGAACTGGAACTGCCGGCTATCGGCGGCAAGGACAGCATGTCCGGTACCTTTATGGACCTGGAAGTTCCGCCTTCCCTGATCTGCTTTGCAGTAGGGGTTATGGACGGCCGGGATACTATTTCCAACGAATTTAAGAAGGCCGGCCATACGGTGGTGTTCATCCCCGTTCCCTGCGACGAACACGAAGTGGTGGATTATGCTGCCCTGCGGACCCTGCTTGCCAACGTGCATAAGGGCATCCTGGGCAAGCGCATCATCACCGCCGGCGTAGTGAAGGAAGGCGGCGTAGCAGCCGGTATTTCCTCCATGTGCCTGGGCAACGGTTTGGGCTTCGAATTCGTGAAACCCTTTGTCCATGAAGAATGCCTGTTCACCTTGCAGCCCGGCGGCTTCCTGGTAGAACTGGAAGACGGCGCTGACGCTGACAAGGTATTTGCCGGCAATGACTTCCTGGTACTGGGTACCCTGACTGATGACGGCAAGGTGGCTGTCAACGGCACGGATATCTCCCTGGAAGACATCAAGAAAGCCTACACCCACACTTTGGAAAGTGTATTCCCCTCTGTGGTGAAGGATTCCGGCAAGGAAATTGTCCGGCTGGCTCCCTATGCCAACGACCTGCCTTTGACCGCTCCCTACAATGTGGCCAAACCCCGGGTATTCATCCCTGTATTCCCGGGCCTGAACTGCGAATACGATACGGCTGCCGCTTTTGAAGCAGCTGGGGCTGAGGCAGACATTTTCGTGCTGCGTAACCTGACTCCGGAAGCCATCAAGGAATCCGTGGAAGAAATGGCGAAACGCATGGCCCAGGCCCAAATCCTGGCCCTGCCCGGCGGTTTCTCCGCCAGTGACGAACCGGACGGCTCCGGCAAGTTCATTGCCACCGTATTCCGGAACCCCATTCTGACGGAAGCTGTAAACCGGCTGCTGGAAGAACGGGATGGCCTGATTCTGGGTATCTGCAACGGCTTCCAAGCCCTGATCAAACTGGGCCTGGTTCCCTACGGCAAGATTGTGCCCATGACGGAAACTTCTCCTACCCTGACCTTTAACACCATTGGCCGCCACATTTCCCGGATGGTCCAGACCAAGGTTGTTTCCAACAAATCTCCTTGGCTGTCCCTGACGGAACCGGGGGATACCTTCACCATTGCCATTTCCCACGGGGAAGGCCGGTTTGTGGCTACCGAGGAAGAAATCAAGGCCCTGGCCAAGAACGGCCAGATTGGCACCCAGTACGTGAACCTAAAGGGCGAGCCCACCATGGAAAGCCCGTACAACCCCAACGGTTCTATGTACGCCATTGAAAGCATTACCAGCCCTGACGGCCGCATTTTGGGCAAGATGGGTCATACCGAACGCTACACTGACGGCCTGATGAAGAACATCTATGGCAATAAGGTTCAGCCGATTTTCCTGGCTGGCGTGCAATACTTTAAATAAGGAATCACTATATGAGCAAAGGGGGAGTGTAGCAGGTGCCGCACTCCCTTTTTCTTAAATTGAGAAAAGGAGGCCCTACATATGGAATTACAGCTTCATTCCCATCTGCATGGGTTTACAGTAGAAAAAATCACGGCACTGCCGGACATTGACGCTACAGGGTACCAACTGGTCCATGAGGTCAGCGGCGCCCGGGTGTTTTATGTGGCCTGCGCGGACGACAACAAGGTATTTACCATTGGTTTCCGCACCCCCAGCCAGGATGACACGGGGGTAGCCCACATTACCGAGCACTCTGTGCTCTGCGGCAGCCGGAAGTACCGGCTGAAGGAACCCTTTGTGGAACTGGTGAAAGGTTCCCTGAATACGTTCCTGAACGCCATGACCTACTCCGATAAGACGGTGTACCCGGTGGCCAGCCGGAACGACAAGGATTTCCGCAACCTGGTGGATGTGTACCTGGATGCGGTGTTCTATCCCCTGACCAGCGAAAACCCCTTCACCCTGAAGCAGGAAGGCTGGCATTACGAGCTGGGCGAAGGGGAGGACAAGCCCCTGATCTACAACGGCGTGGTGTACAACGAAATGAAAGGGGTATACTCCTCCCCGGACGCCATCGAGGAGCACGAGGTGTGCAAGGCCCTGTTCCCGGATTCCCCCTACCGGTTTGAATCCGGCGGTCTGCCGGAAGCCATTCCGGAACTGACCCAGGAAGGGTTCATTGCCTTCCACAAGAAATACTACAGCCCGGAAAACTCCTATATCTACCTGTACGGCAATATGGATATTGAGGACTACCTGGCCTACCTGGATAAAGAGTATCTGAGCCATTTCCCCAAGAGCGGGACCCTGAAGGTGGAAATTCTCTTGCAGGCACCCTTTGACCAGACCAAGGAAGTCCAGGCTACTTACCCGGTAGCGGCAGGGGACCCCACGGAACATAAGACCTACCTGTCGCTGAATATCGTAACGGGCACGGCCCTGGACCAGAAACAGGTGATGGCCCTGCGGATTTTGGAACATGTGCTGCTGGAGGGCAACAACGCTCCCCTGCGGCTGGCGCTGCTCAAGGCCGGCATTGGCACGGACGTGTCCGGTTCCCTGAACGCTTCCCAGCTGCAGCCGGTATTCTCCGTGCAGGTCAGCGGCTCCGACCCGGAAAAGGAAGACGAGTTCGTGAAGGTGGTATACCATACCTTGCAGGAACTGACCCGGACCGGGATTCCCAAGGACCTTCTGACGGCGGAACTGAATTCCGAAGAATTCAAGCTGCGGGAAGCGGACTACAACATTTATCCCAAAGGCTTAATCTACGGCCTGGGCTGCATGGAATCCTGGCTGTACGGGGGAGACCCGGCAGCGTCCCTGCAATTCACCGAAGAATTGGATTATCTGCGCTCCCAGATGGACAAGCGCTATTATGAGGGCCTGATTGAAACGGTGCTCCTGGACAACACCCACAAAGTGCTCCTGACCCTTACCCCGGAACCGGGGAAGGAAGAAAAGGATGCTGCGGCCCAGAAGGAAAAAATGGCCCAGCTGAAGGCCAGCATGGACGAAAAGACCCTGGAAGGCTACGCCCAACTGGCGGACGAACTCCATGCCCGTCAGGAAGCTCCGGACTCTCCGGAAGCCCTGGCTACCATTCCTCTCCTGAAGCGCACGGACATTGTCCGGAAGGCCGAAGCGGAAGCCTATACCACGACCCAGGACGGGAAGCACCAGCACCTGTTCCTGCCGGCCTTTACCAACAAGATTGCCTATTTTGACTGGTGCTTTGACTGCACCGGTATCCCAGAAGACCTGCTGTGCTACGGCTACCTGCTGACAGATGTGCTGGGCAAGGTGGACACCGATGACTATACCTACGAAGAACTGACCACCCTGTCCGATATTTATTTGGGCGGCCTGAACTTTGAGCTCAAGCCCTATGCCCAGTACAACAATACCAACTCTTACCGGAACGTGTTCAAGGTATCTGCCAAGGTACTGGAAAAGAACGAGGAAATGCTCTTTAAGATTCTTTCCAGCATTGCCCTGCGCAGCCATATTGGGGACAAGAAACGGCTGAAGGAAATTGTCAGCGAAGTGAAGACCGGCTGGGACAATGCGTTCTTTGCCCGGGGCATGACGGTTGCTGCCATGCGGCTGACCTCCTACTTCTCTAAGAGCAGCCGGAGCCTGGAGCACGACCAGCTGACCTATTACCAGTTCATCCAGGACCTGTGGGCCCACTTTGATGAACGGGCGGACGCTGTGGTGGAAAAACTCCAGCAGCTGGTACCGGCCTTCTTCCATCAGGACGAGCAGCTGGATTCCCTGTCCTGTGACGAGGACATGAAGACGGAAGCGGTGCAGCGCCTGGAAGCCTTTGTGGCCAGCCTGCCCCATTCCGCCTTTGCCGGAAAGCCCATGCCTGAGCTCCCTGCTGGGGAAACCAACGAAGGGGTGGTGACCTCCGGCAAGGTGCAGTACGTACTGGCCGGCGGCAACTACCGGGATCATGGCTACGACTACACGGGAGCCATGAAGGTACTGGAAACCATTCTGCGCTACGGCTACCTGTGGACCAAGGTCCGGGTCCAGGGCGGGGCCTACGGCGCCGGTGCCCGGTTTGACCGGAGCGGCGTGCTGTACTTGTCCTCCTACCGGGATCCCAACCTGGCAGAAACCCTGAAGACCTACCGGGATCTGCCGGCGTATCTGGAAAGCTTCGACGCAGACGCCCGGGAAATGACCAAGTACGTCATTGGGACGGTGAGCCTTTTGGATACGCCGCTGACCACGGCGATGCATCTGGAAAAGGCCATTGCGGCCTATATGACCGGTTTGCCTCAGGACGTGGTGCAAAAGGGCCGGGATCAGGTGATTGACTGCCAGGTGGCCGATATCCGGGCCCTGGCACCGGTGGTCAAGGATGTGCTCAGCGACGGCTACCTGTGCGTAGTGGGCGGCCAAAGCAAGATTGAAGACCATAAGGACTTGTTCCATAAGGTGGTCAAAGCGTAACTGCATAGCTAAATCAGCAGCAGGTTTTCCCCGCGGAAAGCCTGCTGCTTTGCATAAGGCGGAAGAAAAGTGAACATGGGGCAGGGCTGCCAGGGTATAGGCTGCCATGGTATAATAGTAGGAAATGCTGGGCGGGGAAGCTCCTGTCCAGAAGAAAGGAGGAGGGGCGTATGCTGATTAGTTCAGCGCTTGTCACTTTTGCGGCGGTGGCCCGGGCCGGAAGCTTTAATAAGGCGGCGGAAGAACTGAAAATCTCGCCCCCTGCCGTCCAAAAGCAGATTAACCTGCTGGAAGGGCAGCTGGGGCTCAGGCTTTTTATCCGGACCCACAGGGGTCTTAGGCTGACGGAAGCGGGTGCGTCCCTGGAGCGGGATGCCAGCCGCCTGCTGGACTATGCCCAGGAAGCGGTGGCACGGGCCCGGCTGGCGGAGGAGCAGCGGGAATATTTGCTGCGGCTGGGGACTTCGCCCATGACCCCTTCCCAGTTCCTCCTAAAGCTCTGGCCCAAGGTTCACCAGCTAAACCCCAAGCTCCAGGTTCAGCTGGTACCTTTTGAAAATACGCCGGAAAATGCAGTGCATATCCTGGAAAATCTGGGCCAGGACATTGACCTGGTGGCCGGGTATTCGGACCAGGGCCAGCAGGCGCTGTACAGCAAAACCCGGTTTCGGCAGCTGACCTGGGAACCCCTGCGCTGCGCTGTGGCCAGTACCCATCCTTTGGCAGCCAAGAAGCGGCTGACCCTGGAAGCTTTGTACGGCCAGCGGCTCTACGTGCTGCGCAGGAACAGCACGGTCTTTGATGACCTGAGACGGGAGCTCACGGAGCACCACCCGGCCATTGAACTGGTAGATTTTCCCTTTTACGATATGAAAATCTTCAACCGCTGCGTAGCGGAGCAGGCAGTGCTGGTGACCATTGACCCCTGGAGCAGCGTCCATCCCCTTTTGAAAACCCTGCCGGTGGACTGGGACTACACCATTCCCTATGGCATTCTCTACAGCCCCAGACCTTCCAAGGGGGTACGGGAATTCCTGGAGGCTTTGGACCAAATAGAGGAGGCTGGCAATGGGTTACAGCCCTAGGATAGTAGAAACTAAAAGTTAATAGCAGTAAACCAAGCGAGACTTCTCCGGAAGCCTCGCTTTTACTATACTGGGAATATAAGAAAAGAAGGGGAGGTAAAACAATGAAAGCGAAATATTTACCTTTATTTTGTGCGGCGGCCCTGTGGGCTTCTGCCAGTACGGGTTTTGCCTTTAGCCATCCGGTACTGCTCCAGGACCAGGGCAGCTTTTTTGCCGGCGGTACGGTAAAAACGGCTCCGGGCACCTATACCGGTGAGCTCCAAAGCCGGGCTGGAAATACCCTCCACGGGGATGCAGCCTACGCCTTTTACCAGATTCCAGTGAAGGCCCAGAAAAATGCCCTGGTGTTCCTGCACGGCGCTGGGCAGTCCGGCAAAACCTGGGAAACCACGCCGGATGGCCGGGACGGCTTCCAAAATATCTTTTTGGAACGGGGCTACAAGACCTATGTGGTGGACCAGCCCCGGCGGGGCAAAGCCGGCCAGTCCACGGTGCCTATGGCCCTTTCTGCCCAGCCCCAGGACCAGCTGTGGTACAACACCTTTCGCATAGGGGTGTATCCAAAGCCCTACGCCAATGCGGCGGTTCGCCGGGACAAGGAAGCGGAGGAGCAGTTCTTTTATCAGATGCCCCCCAATACGGGCGCTTTTGATGCCAAGGTAATCAGTTCTGCCCTTGCGGCAGTGGTGGCCAAGGCGGGGCCTTCGGTGCTGGTCACCCATTCCCAGGGCGGCGGCCCAGGGTGGGACACGGCTATGGAGAGCCCACTAGTGAAGGGCGTAATCTCCTTTGAGCCGGGAACCTTCCCCTTCCCGGAAGGGCAAGTGCCGGCGGTGGAAAAAACTACCAGTCCCTTCCCGGCTGCCGGGTATGCGGTGCCCAGGGCGGAATTTCTAAAACTGACAAAGCTGCCCATTGCCGTGGTCTTTGGGGACAATATCCCCAGTGGGGACAAGCCGGTGGCCAACTGGGGCATGGACAACTGGCGGGTGCGGAAGAACCTGGCCGAAAAATGGGCGACGCTGGTTAACCAAAATGGCGGCCGGGCGGAAATCATTTCCCTGCCGGAACTGGGGCTTCGGGGCAACACCCACTTTGCCTTTGCCGACCTGAATAACCAAAAGGTGGCCCAGGTCATGGTACAGTGGCTGCAAAAAAATAAGCTGGCGGAAAGCCAAAACAGGAGAAACAAAAAATGAAGGTATTATTGGTAAACGGCAGTCCCCATCAAAAGGGCTGCACCTATACGGCGCTAAAGGAAGCGGCCAAAACCCTAAACACAGAGGGCGTGGAAACGGAATTCTTCTGGATTGGCAATGGCCCCCTTCATGGCTGCATTGCTTGTCACAAATGCAACACCTTGCATAGCTGTGTATTTGACGGTGACGGAGTAAATACGTTTTTGGACAAGGCCGCAGGGGCCGATGGCTTCCTGTTTGGCACACCCGTCCATTGGGCAGCAGCTGGCGGCGCCATTACGTCCTTTCTGGACAGGGCTTTTTATGCCGGGGCACGCCGGGAAAACAAACCTTTTTATCTGAAACCAGCAGCGGCGGTGATTTCTGCCCGCAGGGCCGGTACCACTGCTACCTATGATCAATTGAACAAGTACTTTGGGCTGATGCAGATGCCCATTATTTCCAGCCAGTATTGGAATATGGTCCACGGCCAGACCCCGGAAGATGTACTCCAGGACGCCGAGGGCTTGCAGACCATGCGGACGCTGGGCCGGAATATGGCTTATTTCCTAAAATGCCGGGAAGCGGCGGACGAGGCGGGAGTGGCTCTGCCGCAGCAGGAACCCCAGGTATTTACCAATTTTGTCCGCTAAAAGGAGAATAGCATGAAAAAAATTATTGTACTGTTTACGGCGCTGCTTCTGGCTCTGGGGGCTGCTGCCTGCGGCTCAGGGGAATTGCAGAAACCGACGGCGTCTGGGGCCAAAACGGAAAGCGCTGCCCCCAGCGTGAAGAAGGGCGGCAAGGTGCTGGTAGTGTATTTCTCCGGTACCGGGCATACCCGTTCTGTGGCCAAGACCATTGCGGAAGCGGTTCACGGGGACTTGTGGGAACTCCAGCCGGTCCAGCCCTATACGGAAGCGGACCTGAACTACCGGGATAAAAGCAGCCGGGTGGTAAAGGAACACGATAATCCCAGCCTTCAGGAGCAGGTGGCGCTTACCAATGCCAAACCGGCCAATTGGGATACGTACAGCACGGTCTTTATCGGCTATCCGATTTGGTGGCATTTGGCGGCCTGGCCAGTAAAAGGCTTTGTGAAAGCCAACGCTTTTTCCGGTAAAACGGTGATTCCCTTTGCTACTTCTGTGGAATCAGGAATGGGAGAAAGCGGCACCCAATTGCAGCAGCTGGCCGGTACCGGCACCTGGCTGGAAGGGAAACGCTTCCCCTCCAATGTGGCTGCCAAAGACGTTCAGGACTGGGTCTACAGCCTGGGCCTATAACGGTTGTTTGGGTATAATAGAAAGAAAAGCCCCTGGGTCCTGGTTGGAACCGGGGGCTTTGGACAAAGTAAGAAAAGAGAAACACCTATGGAGAAACGAAAATTGGGCAATCTGGAGGTATCTCCCATTGGCATGGGGTGCATGGGCTTTTCCCATGGCTACGGCCAAATCCCGGAGCGCAGCTACAGCATTGCTGCCATCCAGAAGGCTTATGCTTTTGGCTGCACCTTTTTTGATACGGCGGAAAGCTACGGTAAGGAGCTGTACTACCCCGGCCACAACGAAGAAATCGTAGGGGAGGCGGTGGAACCGTTTCGAAAGGACATTGTCCTGGCCACCAAGTTCCACCTGGGGGAAACGGAGGAGCTCCAGGGGAGCCTTTACAATACCATTCGGCTGCATTTGGACGCTTCCCTGAAGCGGCTGCGCACGGACTATGTGGACCTGTACTATCTGCACCGGATCAACGAACGGTTCCCGGTGGAAGAAATTGCCCGGGTGCTGGGGCAGCTCATTGACCAGGGGCTGATTCGGGGCTGGGGGCTGTCCCAGGTGCCGGCGGTAACGGTGGCTGCAGCCCACCAGGTAACGCCCCTGTCCGCGGTGCAGAACCTGTACAATATTCTGGAACGGGACTGCGAGAAGGAAATCTTCCCTTATACCCTGAAGCACCATATTGGGGTGGTGCCTTTTTCGCCCATTGCCAGCGGCTTTTTGTCCGGCAAGGTGACGGCAAAGACCCAGTTTCAGGGAGATGATGTGCGGAAGTTTGTGCCCCAGCTGTCCAAGGAAAACCTTTTGGCCAACCAGCCGATTCTGGATATTCTGAACCAGTTTGCCAAGGCAAAGGACGCCACTCCCGCCCAGATTTCCCTGGCGTGGATGCTCCACAAATATCCCAATGTGGTGCCCATTCCCGGGTCCAAGAACCAGGAGAGGATTTTGGAAAACCTGGGGGCCTGGAATGTGGAGCTGACGGACAGCGAATTTGCCCAGCTGGAAGGTGCCCTGGACCAGTGCCAGGTCCACGGACACCGGGGCATTGACGAATCCGAGCAGAGAAGCTTTGGCAAGCTTTGGGCCAAAAACTTTCAAAAATAAACAGGCAGGGCTGTTGGGTGCAGGGCCTGCGGCAAATCAAAAGACGGTGCTTCAGATAGTTCTGAAACACCGTCTTTGCTGTACTATTGGATTTTTTCCAGGTACTGGGGGAAGGGGGCCAGGACCCGGGGCAGGATGCCGTTCATATAGGCAATGGCAATGCCGTAGTTGGTCATGGGCACGTGCTGCTCCCGGGCAGTTTGCTGCCGATAGGCCACTTCCTGGGGGTTCAGCATGCAGCCGCCGCAGTGGACCACCAGCTGGACTTCCTGGAGCAGGTCCGGGAAGCTTTTGCCGCTGGAGAAGATGAATTCCGGCTGGGCCCCGGAGAATTTGCGAATCCAGTTGGGCATTTTCACGGCGCCAATGTCGTTGCACTGGCGGTGGTGGGTGCAGCCTTCCGAAATCAGCACCTTGTCCCCGTCTTTCAGTTTCCCCAGCTCTACGGCGCCTTCAATGAAGGGGCCCAGCTGGCCCTTGTAGCGGGCAAACAGGATGGAGAAGGAGGTCAGGGGGATTTCTGGGGGCACCATTTTGTTGACGATATGGAAGACCTGGCTGTCGGTGACCACCAGTTTAACGGTGCTGCCCAGGGCTTTCAGGAGGCTGGGGAGTTCTTCCGGCTGGGTAACCAGGGCGGTGCAGTGGCCGTCCAAGAGTTCCCGGATGGTTTGCTGCTGGGGCAGAATCAGCCGGCCTTTGGGGGCGGAGCCGTCCACAGGCACTACCAGTACGGTCAGGTCCCCGGGCTGGAGCAGGTCAAGAATCAGGGGGCGCTTGTGTTCCGTTTTGCCGGCCAAGGCGGCCAGCCGTTCCTTCAGCTCCGTAATATGGAGCTTCTCTTGGGCACTGACGGCCAGGGCCACGGTTTGCAGGTCCTGGGGCAGGGCAAAACTCGGGGCCAGGTCAATTTTGTTGAAGACTACGATATAGGGAATTTTCCGAGCCTGGATTTCGGTGAGCAGTTTCTGGTCAAAGGGATTCAGGCCCTGGGCGGCGTCCACCACCAAGAGGGCCACATCGGTGCTGCGCAGCACCAGCCGGGCTTTTTCAATCCGGGACTGGCCCAGGTCGCTGTCGTCGTCCATCCCCGGGGTGTCCGTGAGCAGCACGGGGCCCAGGGGCAGGATTTCCATGGCTTTGGACACCGGGTCCGTGGTGGTGCCCTTAAAGTCGGAAACAATGGCCAAGTCCTGGCCGGTCAGGGCGTTGATCAGGGAGGACTTGCCGGCGTTGCGGCAGCCGAACAGGCCAATATGGACGCGTTCCCCGGAAGGGGTTTCATTTAAAGATGCAGGCATGGGGATTCTCCTTTGGGCTGCGGCAGGAAGGGTTTCCTGGGACAGCATATTGTAATGGAAGGTGATTTACCGATTTACCATAATAAGAGCGTTATTTGACGGTATTACTAAATTATACGGGATTTGGGAAAGATTACAAGTCCCTGCCCCCTGTGCAGGCCAAAAAAGTTGTGAATTTTTTGGAGGAACCTGCATTGTGATTTTTGTAAAAACGGTAAAATACTGGATAATCGGGAAATATTTCCGGAATTGGTTATTTTTTAAAATATGCTTCAAATGTGATAATATTTCTTGTGAATTTGCCCAATCAGAACATTTTTGAAGAAGATTTTAATCTGACACTTGATTTTTTCCCCGGAGTCCATGTATACTATGCTACAGTTTCAATATTTCTGAAACTTTCAGGTAATTTTCCTGCTAAAAGTTTTCCGCAACCCCATAAAGCTGTGGTCCAGGACCTGAAACGGGGCAAGGTATGCCGGGCAGGGATTGGACATTCTTTCTGTATTGTGTTATCTTCAATTATATGTACTAATGTACTCAGCTTATTTTCAACAAGGGATGTGGGAACATGGAACGCTATTACTATGCCGCCTTGGCCGACCTTTTGGGCTACCAGGCTCCCAACCGTGTGCGGGAGCTGGTCAGTTATTTTGGCTCCGCCAAGGCCGCCTTTCGTGCAGGCAGCAGGGACCTGAAGGCCTCGGGGCTTTTGAAGGAAGGCCTGCTTTCCTACTACGAAGAAATGTATCAAGGCGACCTGCCGGAACAAATCTACGACTACTGTGAAACCCATCAGGTGGCTGTGGTGACCGAGTATTCGGAGGAGTATCCTCCGGGCCTTCGGGAGCTTTCCAGTCCTCCGGCGGTGCTCTACCGGAAGGGAACCTTTCCTTCCTGGAAACGTACCCTGGGGGTGGTGGGTTCCCGGAAAGCCACGGCCTACGGGCTGGAAAATGCCCGGAGCTTTGCCCGCTATTTGGCAGGACAGGGGGTAACGGTGGTTTCCGGGGGTGCCTTCGGCATTGACGCCGCAGCCCACCAGGGTGCCCTGGACGGAGGCGGCTGCACGGTGGCCGTTTTGGCCGGCGGCTTTCAGCATCTGTATCCGGCGGCCCATTCCCGGCTGTTTGGGCAGATTGCCCAGCACGGGGCTCTGGTTACCGAATACGCGCCCTGGGTGGAGCCTTTGCAGAAACAGTTTCCCCTGCGCAACCGGCTTGTGGTAGGGCTGTGCAGCGGGGTGCTGGTGGTGGAGGCTGCCCTGAAAAGCGGGGCCATGATTACCGCCCGGCTGGCCGCCGAGGAAAACCGGGACGTGTATGCCATTCCCGGGCTGATCCACTCGGCCACCAGCAAGGGTACCCATCAGCTGATTCGGGACGGGGCGCTGCTGGTGGATGGGCCGGAGCAGCTGCTCCAGGAAGCGTTTCCCCAGTGTGCGGTCCCTGCCAAAAAAGAAACAGAACTTTCGCTATTTGATCAGCTGCCGTCTGCGCAAGTGCCGCAGGCCCAGCAGGTTTTTTCCTGGCTCCAGGAGGCAGGCAGCCAGTCCATGGAACAGCTGGCAGAACATTTTTCCTGGTCCCTGGCCGAACTGAGTTCCGTACTGCTCCAGCTGGAAATCAGCGGGGCTGTGCGGCAGGGCCCGGGAAATCGTTATATGCTTGTAGTTTAGGAGGAGAAGAGAGTGACAAAAAATCTGGTCATCGTAGAGTCTCCTACGAAGTCGAACATCATTCAAAAATTCTTGGGCAAGAATTACACCGTCCGGGCCTCCATGGGCCACTTGCGGGATCTGCCCAAAAGCCAGTTTGGGGTAGATGTGGAGCATGACTTCACCCCCAAGTACATCAACATCCGGGGCAAGGGTCCCCTGATCAAGGAACTGCGGACCTTGGCCAAAAAGGCCGACAAAATTTATCTGGCAACTGACCCGGACCGTGAAGGGGAAGCCATTGCCTGGCATTTGGGCTATCTTTTGGGGGTAGGACCCCAGGACAAATGCCGGATTTCTTTCCATGAAATTACCCCTCAGGCCATCAAAGATGCCCTGAAGGATCCCCAAAATATCGACATGGACAAGGTGGACGCCCAGCAGACCCGTCGGATTCTGGACCGGATCGTAGGCTACCAGCTGAGCCCTCTCTTGTGGCGGAAAATCCGCAAGGGCCTCAGCGCCGGCCGTGTCCAGTCCGTAGCCGTCAAGATTATTTGCGACCGGCAAAAGGAAATCGACGAATTTGAGCCCCAGGAATACTGGACCAGCTCCGTAACCCTGGAGCCCAACGGCAAGCCACCGAAAATCCATGCGGACGTGAAAAAGAAAAACGGCGAAAAGCTGGAAATCCATAACCAGGAAGAAGCCAACGCCATTACCGAAGAACTCCAGCAGGTTTCCTACGCAGTGAAGGACTGCGCCGTGAAAGACCGGCAGCAGCGGCCGGCGGCTCCCTTTACCACCAGCTCCCTCCAGCAGGAAGCGGTAAAACAGCTGAGCTTTACCACCAAGCGCACCATGATGGTGGCCCAGCAGCTGTACGAAGGCCTGGACGTAGGCCAAAAGGGCGGCCCAGTAGGTCTTATTACCTACATGAGAACGGACTCCGTGCATCTGGCCGATACGGCAGTGGCGGAAATCCGGGACTATGTGGGTCAGAACTATGGGGATAAATACCTGCCCAAGACGCCCAACCACTACAGCAGCAAGAAAAACGCCCAGGAAGCCCACGAGGCCATTCGGCCCACCAGCGCGGCCCGGACGCCGGAATCGGTGGCGCCCTACCTGACAAGGGACCAGCTGCGGCTGTACACCCTGATCTGGAAGCGGACCATTGCCAGCCAGATGGCCAACAGCATCAGCAAGCTGACCACCCTCACCATTACCGGCGGCCCCTACGAACTGACGGCTTCTGGTTCCGTCATTACCTTTGACGGCTTCCGGGTGCTTAGCGGCCGGAAGGACGATGAAAAGGACAAAAAGGTACCGGCCCTGGAAAAGGGTACCCCTATGGAACTGGTGCAGGTGGACCCGGCGGTCCAGCACTTTACCGAACCGCCTCCGTACTTTACAGAAGCTTCCCTGGTAAAGGAACTGGAAGAAAAGGGTATCGGCAGGCCCAGCACCTATTCGCCCATTATCCAAACCATCCAGACCCGGGGCTACGTGGTCCGGGACGGCAAACGCCTTTTGCCCACGGAACTGGGCAAGACCACCATGGAAATGCTGAACCAGTACTTCTCCTATTTCATTGATGAAAAGTTCAGCGCCCACATGGAAGAAGAACTGGATGATATCAGTGAACATAAACGGGACAAGGAATCCGTGCTCAAGGAATTCTATGACCCCTTCGAAAAAGCTCTGAAAGTAGCCGATGAAAATATTCCCGTGGTGGAACAGCCGGTGATTGTCAGTGACGTGCAATGCGAAAAATGCGGCCGGATGATGGTGGTGAAGGAAGGGCGGCACGGCAAGTTCCTGGCCTGCCCGGGCTTCCCGGACTGCCGGAATACCAAGCCCATTGTGGTAAAAACCGGAGTGAAATGCCCCAAATGCGGCGGGGAAATCATCGAACGCCACAGCAAAACCGGCAAGCTGTTCTATGGCTGCCAAAGCTATCCCAACTGCGACTTTGTTTCCTGGGATAAACCCCTGCCGGAAAACTGCCCGGTGTGCGGCAGCATGCTGGTGGAACATACGGAACGCAATGGTAAGAAAATCATCAGTTGTTCCAATGAGAACTGCACCGAATTCAAGCTGCGCAAGCGGTCCGCCGCCAAAATTGCAGCGGCAGCCGGGGTTTCCAGCCCGGTAAAGGCCACGGCCAAAACTACTGCGGCAAAGAAAACCACGGCGGCAAAGAAAACTACTGCCAAGAAGACCACGGCGGCCAAAAAGACCACCGCCAAGAAAACTACAGCCAAGCGCACCACCAAAACGGCTGCGGCAAAGAGTACAGCGGGGGTCAAAAAGACCACCCGCACCCGAAAGAGCACGGCGTCTGCCGAGGCCCTGACGGCAGAGAAATGAGGTTAAGATGAACGTACATGTAATAGGCGCCGGACTGGCAGGCAGCGAAGCCACCTGGCAGCTGACCCGCCGGGGGATTCCGGTGATCCTCCACGAAATGCGGCCGGGGAAATCCGACCCGGCCCACCATACGGCCAATTTCAGCGAGCTGGTGTGCAGCAATTCCCTGCGGGCCAACAATATTGAAAACGCCGTAGGGCTGTTAAAGGAAGAAATGCGCCGGCTGGACTCCCTGATTATCCGGGAAGCGGATATCCATCAGGTTCCCGCCGGAGGCGCCCTGGCGGTGGACCGGGACGGTTTCAGCGCAGCCATTACCAAGGCCCTTCGGGAAAATCCCCTGGTGACGGTGGTGGAAGAAGAAATCACGGATTACAATTTCCCCGAGGAAGATATTGTGATTACAGCTTCCGGCCCTCTCACCAGCGACAAGCTGTCGGAGGCAATCCAGAAGCTGGTCCAAAAGGACTACTTCCACTTCTTTGATGCGGCGGCCCCCATTGTGACGGTGGATTCCCTGAATATGGACAAGGTGTACAAGGCCTCCCGCTACGACAAGGGGGAAGCGGCCTACTACAACTGCCCCTTTACCAAGGAAGAGTACCAGCACTTCTGGAACGAGCTGTGTCATGCCGAAACGGCAGCAGTCAAGGACTTTGAACACGGCAACGTGTTCGAGGCCTGCATGCCCATTGAGGAGATGGCTCTCCGGGGCGAAGAAACCATGCGGTTTGGCCCCTTAAAGCCCGTAGGTCTGCCGGACCCCAAAACCGGCAAGGACCCCTACGCCGTGGTGCAGCTGCGCCAGGACAACGGGGCAGGGACCCTGTACAATATTGTAGGGTTCCAGACCCATCTGCGCTGGCCGGAACAAAAACGGGTGTTCCGGCTGATTCCCGGCCTGGAAAACGCAGAGTTTGTCCGCTACGGGGTCATGCACAAAAACTCCTATTTGAACTCTCCGCTGCTTTTGAACCCGGATTATTCCCTCAGGGAGCATCCCCACCTGTACTTTGCCGGCCAGATGACCGGGGTGGAGGGGTATGTGGAATCCGCTGCTTCCGGACTGGCTGCCGGCATTTACGCCGCCCGGGCCATTGAGGGCAAGGAACCCTTTGTGTTCCCCAAGGAAACGGCCATTGGCGCCCTGTCCCAGTACATCAGCAACCCGGAAGTGAAGCACTTCCAGCCTATGAACATCAATTTTGGACTGATTGCTCCTTGGGATGGACCGAAAATTCGTGGCAAAAAAGAAAAAAATGCGGCAATTTCGCAACGGAGTCTTACTATTCTGGAAAATTTGCTAAAATCTCTTGCATGATTGAATAGTTTGTGATAATATGAATTGTCAAGAAATACCTTAAATTTGTACAATTCAAGAGCTGCTTCGGAGGCTAGCATGAAGAACAGTGCGTCCAAGGATCCGCTGGTGAAAAAGTTCCTGAACTACCTGACGGTGGAGAAGGACGATTCACCCCTTACGATCATCAACTATGAAGCAGACATCTGCCAGTTCGCCCAGTATATGGCGGACAAGGGCAAGGTTCTTGAATGGTCGCAAATTTCTCTGCTTGACATTCGCGGCTATTTGGCCGCCATGCACAAGGAAGAATTGGCCAGGCGGACCATTGCCCGGCGCATTTCTGCCCTTCGCTCCTTTTACCGGTTTTTAAGGAGGGAAGGCGTCATCAAGACCAATCCTTTTGCCAAGGTACGAACGCCCAAACTGGAGAAAAAGCTGCCCGTATTTTTGGAAGAATTTGAAATCAATCTGCTTCTGAAAATGCCGGACGTGACAACTTTGTTGGGCAAACGGGACAGGGCCATCTTGGAAACGCTGTACTCTACTGGGTGCCGGGTTTCCGAACTGGTGGGACTGACCTTGGATCGGATTGACCTGGGAAACCGGTATGTGCTGTTATTAGGGAAAGGGAACAAAGAAAGGCTGGTTCCCCTAGGACACCCCTGCGTACAGGCCATCACCCATTATCTGGAAGAATGCCGCAGGCATCTGATGAAAAAATATCAGGTGCGTGAACATTCCATCCTTTTTGTCAACAGCCGGGGTACGCCGCTGACCGCCAGAAGCGTCAGACGCATCCTGGACAAATACGTTGAAATGACAGCCTTACAAAAACATGTCAGCCCGCATACTATCCGGCACACCTTTGCTACCCATTTGTTGGAGCACGGGGCGGATCTGCGGTCTGTACAGGAATTATTAGGACATGCCAGCTTGTCGACTACGCAAATCTATACTCACGTTACTGCGGAGCATTTGACAGCTGAATATGAAAAACATCATCCACGGGCCTAACAGGAGGGACTATTATGCTTGCTTTACTTGAAAAAACACGTATGATCAACAAATTGTTACAAAACACCGAGACTGTCAGCTACAAAAAAATGGCTGAAGTGCTGAAGGACGTCATCAAAGCCAACATCTACATCGTTTCCAGCAACGGGGAACTTTTGGGTTACTCCATTCTGGATGGTTTTGAATGCGAACTGATGATTAAGAAAGTACTGGATGTGGGCCGTTTCCCTGATTCTTATGTGAAATGGCTGGAAGGCATCCGGGAAACTTCCTCCAACTATCGTCTGGTGAAGAATATGTGCGCCTTCAGCGAAGACACCAAGTGCCTGTTCGAAAGCAAGTTCACCACGGTAGTTCCCATCTTCGGCAACGGCGTTCGTCTGGGTACCTTGATTCTGGGCAAGTTCAAGAAGGAATTTGTAGATTCCGACCTGCTGCTCAGTGAATATGCTGCTACGGTTATTGGTATGCAGCTGCTCCACGACAAGGCCCTGAATATTGAAGAAGCTTCCCGGAAGAAAGCCATGGTACAGATTGCCTTCTCCAACCTGTCCTACAGCGAACTGGAAGCCATTTCTGAAATTCTGAAAGCTCTGCCGGGCAACGAAGGCCTGCTGGTCGCCAGCAAGATTGCTGACCAGGCCGGCATCACCCGGAGCGTCATTGTCAACGCCCTGCGTAAATTCGAAAGTGCCGGCGTTCTGGAAACGGAATCCCTGGGCATGAAGGGCACGTACGTACGGATCCTGAATGAATACCTGCGGGATGGCTTGAAGGAACATCGCAAATAAAATATGTGCAAAAACAGGGTCAATCTGCTCTAGGGGCACTTTGGCCCTGTTTCTATAAAGAAAGGATTTGCCTCTATGTTAGGAATGGATGCCACGATACTTTTTCGGATTCCGGCCCTGCTTCTGACCATTACCGTGCATGAATACGCCCACGGCGCCATGTCGGCCAGCCTGGGAGATCCCACGCCGGAAATGGACGGCAGACTGACCATGAATCCTTTGGCCCATCTGGACCTGGTAGGGTCCCTGATGCTGCTTTTGGTGGGCTTTGGCTGGGCCAAGCCTGTGCGAATCGATCCCCGGTACTACGCCAATCCCCGTTCGGGACAGCTGAAGGTGGCCTTTGCCGGCCCCGGCAGCAACCTGTTTCTGTGCTTTGTGGCCATGGCCCTGCAATTTTTGATGGTCCGGTTCATGAATCCCGGCAGCGGGGTGATGTTGTTCTTGAATTGGCTGATGATGTACAATGTCTGGTTCGCTTTTTTCAACCTGATTCCCATTCCGCCCATGGATGGGTACCAGATTCTCCGCAACTGGCTGCCTTTTACCACGGCTATGCGCTATGAGAGCCTGCTGGGACCCTACAGCACCCTTATCTTGATTGCCCTATGCTTTACGGGTATAATTGGAGTGATTGTATCCCCTCTTGCCAGTCTGTATCTCAGTCTGTGCCACAGTATCCTGAACCTGCTCTTCTTTTTTTAAGTTTGTTCAGGCAAGACAAGGAATGACTTCATGGCAGCTTATACGGTAAAATTGGCGGATTTTCAAGGTCCTTTGGACCTGTTGGTCCACCTGATTGAAAAAGATAAAATCGATATTTACGATATTCCCATTGTTTCCATTACGGAGCAGTACATCGCCTATCTGAATACCCTTCAGGAGTATGACCTGGACGTGGCCAGCGAGTTTCTTCTGATGGCGGCTATGCTGCTGCAGATCAAGTCCCGAATGCTGCTCCCCAAGGAAAAGGACGTGGAAGAAGAGGAAGAGGATCCCCGGACCATGCTGGTGGAGATGCTGGTGGAATACCGACGCTTCAAAAAGCGGGCGGTGCTGCTGCGCCAGTGCCTGGACAAGGCCAGCCTGTGCTGGAGCCGGGAGCCTGCACAGGCACCCCGGCAGCAGCAAAAGGTGAAGCGCTACTATCTGGGGGACCTGCTGCGGGCCCTGGCCAACCTATTCCCGGAACGGGAACAGGAGCAGCCCATTATTCCCCGGCAGGAATTCCACGTGCAGGACAAGATGGATGATATTATGGGAATGCTGGAAAATCGGCAGAAAGGACTGTCATTCCAGCAGGTGCTGAAGAATAAGGCCAGCCACAGCGAGGTCATTGCCTCGTTCCTGGCCATCCTGGAACTGCTTCGGCTGCAGAAAATCTGCATCCGCCAGGATCAGCCCTTTGCGCCGATTACCCTATCGAAACGGGAGGAGGGTGCGTATGGCACTGCATAAGCTTGGCAAACTGGAAGCGCTGCTGTTTGCTTCCGGCCAGCCCCTTTCCCTGGAAAAAATGGCAGGGGCCCTGGCCCTTACCCAGGCCCAGACTGCGGACCTGCTGGAGGAGCTCCAGCATGGGTACCAGGAGGCGGACCGGGGGCTGACCCTGCGCAAGGCCGCCGGAGGCTGGCAGCTGGTGACCAAGGAAGAAGCGGCTCCGGTGCTCCAGATCCTTTACGAGCAGCAGGAACAGAAGCTGTCCACGGCGGCTATGGAAACATTGGCCATTGTGGCTTTTAAGCAGCCGGTGACCAAAAGTGAAATGGAAGCCATCCGGGGGGTGAAGGTGGACGGGGTATTAAATACCCTGACGGACTTGGGGCTGATTACCGAGGTGGGCCGGAAGGAAGTTATCGGCAAGCCCATTTTGTACGGTACCACGGATCGGTTTTTGACCACCTTCGGTTTTAATACCCTGGCCGATTTGCCGGATATTCCGGACGAAATCCTGGAGCAGAAACTGTTCCCGGAGGAGGGGGAGGAAGTCTTGGAGCTGGAGAGCTCTGAGGACGCCCCGGAAGAAAATGAACACCCGGCTGGGGAAGAACCCCAGCAGAAAGCATAGAATAGGACAACAAATGGAAGAGAAACTGGAAAGACTGCAAAAGGTAATGGCTGCGGCAGGGATTGCGTCCCGCCGGGAATGCGAAAAAATGATTCAGGCCGGACGGGTCCAGGTCAACGGGAAAACCGTTACCGAACTGGGAACCAAGGTGGGGCCCAAGGCCTTCATCACCATTGACGGCAAGGGCCTGCGGCCTACGAAAAAACGGTATATTCTCCTGTACAAGCCCCGGGGCGTGGTGACCACCATGAAGGATCCCCAGGGCCGCCGGACGGTGGCTGAGATGCTGGAAGGCGTACGGGAACGGCTGTACCCGGTGGGGCGGCTGGATTACCAGACCGAGGGACTGCTGCTGATGACCAACGATGGGGAACTGGCCCAGAAAATGACCCACCCCAGCCACCATGTGAACAAGACCTACGAGGTCACGGTCAAGGGCAAGGTTCCAGAAGAAAAGCTGGACATCCTGCGCATGGGCGTACCCCTGGAAGACGGGCTGACTGCTCCGGCCCTGGTGTACGTGAAGGGCTATGACCCGGAAAAAAATTTGACGCTGTTTACCGTGACCATCCACGAAGGCCGGAACCGGCAGGTGCGCCGGATGTGCGATTTCATTGGCTTCCCGGTAAACAAGCTGAAACGGGTCCAGATTGCCAGTCTTACCCTGGAAGGGCTCAAAAAGGGTGAGTACCGGGAACTGGAACCGGAAGAAGTGGAAGCCCTGCAGAGGCTGGTGAAATAATGAACAAGGTAGTAATAGTCGGAGCCGGGGCAGCGGGCCTGATGGCCGGCATTGCAGCCGGTGCAGCAGGCGCCCAGGTGACGCTTTTGGAAAAAATGGGGCAGGCCGGCCGGAAGCTGATGATTACCGGCAAGGGCCGCTGCAACGTTACCAACGCCTGCACCATGCAGGAAATGATAGCCATGCTTCCCGGCAACGGAAAATTCCTGTTTGGGGCGTTCCATAAATTTACCAACCAGGATATGATGGACCTGTTGGAACGCAATGGGCTACCACTCAAGGTAGAGCGGGGCGGCCGGGTGTTCCCCCAAAGCGATAAGGCCATCGATGTGGTGAATACCCTGGAAAAAATCCTCCGTTCCTACGGGGGAAAGATTCTGCTCCATAAGAAAGTTTCCCAGCTGAAGCTGGTGAACGGCAAGGTGGTTGGGGTGGAGGACACGGAAGGCAAGCTTTACCGGGCGGACGCGGTGATTATTACCACCGGCGGCGCCTCCTATCCCCGGACCGGTTCTACCGGCGATGGTTATGCCCTGGCCAAAGAGGCCGGCCATACCATTATCCCTCCCACCGGCGCCCTGGTGCCGCTGGAGAGCGACGACGAGGACGTAAAGAAACTTATGGGTCTGTCCCTGCGCAACGTCCGGGCCAGCCTTTTGGAACAGGACAAGGTGCTGGCCCAGGAATTTGGGGAAATGCTCTTTACCCATTTTGGGGTATCGGGGCCCATTATCCTGTCGCTGAGTCGGACGGCGTCGGAATGCTGGAAAAAGAATCCTAAGGCGCTGCTGGACCTGTCCATCGATTTAAAGCCGGCACTAACGCCGGAACAGTTGGACAACCGGATCCAGCGGGACTTTGTGAAATACAGCAGAAAACAATTGAAGCATGGGTTGGACGATTTGCTGCCCCAGAGCCTGATTCCTGTGATTATCGACCGGGCGGTCCTGAACCCGGAGCAGCCGGTGAACCAGATTACCCGGAAGGAACGGCTGCGGCTGGTCCAGACCCTGAAGCAGTTTACGGTGCCCCTGACGGGTACCCGGCCCCTGGCGGAAGCCATTGTCACCGCCGGCGGGGTCAATACCAAGGAAGTCAGTCCCAGTACCTTCGCCTCCAAACTGGTTCCCAACCTGTATTTTGCCGGTGAAGTGCTGGACGTAGATGGATATACCGGCGGCTATAACCTGCAGGCAGCCTTTTCATCGGGCTACGTGGCAGGAACTGAGGCCGCCCAAGGAAAAGAGGAATCTCTGTGAAAAAGATCATCATTGCCATTGACGGCCCTGCCGGCGCCGGCAAAAGCACCATCGCCAAAAAGGTGGCTGCCCAACTGGGCTATGCCTACATCGATACCGGTGCCATGTACCGGACGGTAACCCTGCGGTTTTTGGCCAAACAGCTGCCTTTTTCGGAAGAAACAGTAACAGAGCTGGCCAAACAGGTAAAAATCACTTTTCGTTTCGCAGACGGGCTAAACCGGGTCTTTGAAAGCGGGGAAGAAGTGACGGAAGCCATCCGCTCCTTGGAAGTGACCCAGCACGTGTCCCAGGTGGCTGCCGTTGGCGGCGTCCGGGCGGCCATGGTGGAAGCCCAGCGGGAAATCGGGGCCCAGGGCGGCGTAGTAATGGACGGCCGGGACATTGGCACGGTGGTATTTCCCCAGGCTGAGCTGAAGGTGTTTCTTACCGCTTCCGTGGAGGAACGGGCCAACCGCCGCTACCTGGAGATGAAGGAAAAAGGCCAGGACGTGGACCTGGAAGATTTGAAACAACGGATTGCCCAGCGGGATCATCTTGATGAAACCCGGGAAATCTCGCCTCTGCGCTGCGCAGAGGATGCGGTGTACTTGGATTCCACCCAACTGTCCATTGATCAGGTAACCGATCAAATTATCGCTTTGGCAAGGAAGGTTCTAGCATGTGGTACCGTTTCGTAAAAATAATTTTCTCCGTCCTGTTTCGGATTATTCTTAGGCTCAAGATTATCGGCCGGGAAAATATTCCCATGGAAGGTCCGGTAGTGATTGCCAGCAATCATATGAGCCTGTTGGATCCGCCGGTGGTAGGGACGGCCTCGTCCCGGCCCGTGAATTTCATGGCCAAGTCCGAGCTGTTTGTACCCGTTCTGGGGGCCCTGTACAGCTCCCTGGGAGCGTTCCCTGTGCACCGGGGAGCCGCCGATTCCCACGCCATTAAGCACGCTCTGTTGCTGTTAAAGAACAAGCAGGTGCTGGGGATTTTCCCGGAAGGCCACCGGATGCCAGAAGGTCATTTGGGCAAGGCAGCTCCGGGCGCCCTGGCCATTGCCATTAAGGGTAAGGCCACGGTAGTGCCTACGGCCATTATCGGCAGTGACCTGAAGCACCGGAAAACCTTCTGGCCCAAGGTCACCGTGGTTTTTGGCAAACCGTTGTCCATGGAAAACCAGGACGGAAATAAAGTAAAAGTGGAGGAACTCAGTGAGCGGCTCATGGCCCAAATTGCGGCGATGATTGAAGCCCACCGGGAAAAATAATCTATGGAAATTTATGTAGCAGACCCCTGCGGATTTTGTTATGGTGTAAAAAGGGCGGTTGACATTGCACAAACCCCCATAAAAGGGTATAATGATAGTATTGCCACTCTGGGTGAATTGGTACATAATCCCCGCGTTGTAAAAAAACTAGAGCAACAAGGCGTTCTATGTAAGGAGAAGCTGGCTGATTTCTCGGCTGGTGATGTTGTCATATTCAGATCCCATGGGGTTGGGCCCGACGTTTATGCGGAGGCCCAACAGCGTGGATTACACGTCGTCGATGCCACTTGTCCTCATGTGCTGAAAGCACAAAAAACGGCTGCCGAACTGGCCAGTGAAGGTCGTTTTGTGATTATCATTGGGGAAAAGCGTCATCCTGAGGTGCAAAGTATTAAGGCTTGGGCAGGGCAGGATTCCCTGGTCATCGAAACTTCTGATGACCTGGTATCTCTTCCTGTAAAAGATAAGTATGGGGTAGTCAGCCAGACAACTTTTGAAGCTGAGAAGTTTAACCTTCTGCTTCGTATGGCTCAAGAGAAATGCCCGGGAGACTACAAAGTGGTGCGCACCATCTGTACTGCCACAGCAGACAGACAAGGCGCTGCACGGGAACTGGCAGGCAAGGTTGACGTATTCTTCGTGTTTGGCGGCAAGAACAGCGCCAACACCAGACATCTGTACGACATTGCTGCAAGTCTGAATCCCCGTTCTTATCACTTACAGGACGCCAGTGAGATTACTGCATCCATGCTGGCCGGAGCAGGAAAAATAGGCATTACTGCTGGTGCATCTACACCGCAGGAAATTATTGAGGAGGCTATTGGAACTATGGAAACAATGGAAAGTTTGTTGGGCGAACAGGAGAGCATGAAATTACACATTGGCATGATTGTGGAAGCTACGGTGGTAGCTGTAACTTCCGATGAAGTCGTCGTTGACTTCGGCTATCAAAGTGAAGGGTCTGTGGCCTTCGACCAATGGACTTTGGGCGGTACCAAGGAAACCGTAGCCCCCACCGTTAAAGTTGGCGACAAAGTGACCCTGAAGGTTATTGCCAGCGAAAACCAAGATGGTTTGGTTGTTCTGTCCAGAACCAAAGCTGAAGCTGATCAAGCTTGGCTGAAACTGCCGGAACAATTGGCAGAAGTAAAGACTGTTACGGTCAAAGGCCTGAGAGCAGTAAAGGGCGGTTTGACTGTTTCCTATAATGGTTTGACTGGCTTTATCCCTGCATCCCACCTGGACCTGAAACATGTGGATGATGTGAAGGAATATGAAGGCAAGGAACTGGAAGTTGCCCTGCTGGAAATCAACCCTGAAAAGAAACGTCTGGTATTCTCCCGCAAGAACGTCCTGAGAGAAGAACGGGCTGCCAAGAACCAGGCTTACAAGGAAGAACGCGCTCGTCGTGAAGAAGAACGCCATGAAGCTTTGGAAAAAGCTTTCGAAACCTTCCATGAAGGCGAAACGGTGGAAGGTACCATTAAGAGCATTGTTGACTTCGGTATGTTTGTGGAAATCGCTCCGTTCGTACAGGGCCTGGTACACATCTCCGAAATCTCCTGGGACCGCAGCGTGAAACCGGCTGACCTGTACAAAGTTGGCGACAAGGTAAACGTTTACATCAAAGGCTTGGATCAGGAAAAAGGCCGTATCAGCCTGTCCATCAAAGCTCTGCAGGAAGACCCCTGGGAAGCTGCTGCCAAAGACATCAAAGTTGGCGATGTTGTAACCGGTAAAGTGGTACGGTTCCTGCCCTTCGGCGCAATCGTTAAACTGAACGAAGAAAACGAAGGCATGATCCACATCTCCGAAATCGCTGAACAGCGCATTGAAAAACCGGAAGATGTTCTGGAACTGGGCCAGGAAGTTAAAGTAAAGGTGCTGCGTGTTGACACCGAACATAAGAAAATTGCTTTGAGCATCACCAAAGCCAAAGAAGACGCTGAAAAAGCTGAAATGCGTCAATACCTGGGCAAGAAGGGCACTCTGTCCCAAGGCCTGGGCGAAAAGCTGGCTGAAGCCGAAGCTGAAAAATAAGAGGAGTTCGTACTAGATGAAAAGCCGGGAGAGTCGTAAACTAGATCATATCAGGTATGCAGTAAGCCTCGAGGATGGTCCTTGCGCCACCGGCTTTTCTGATATACGGGTCATGCATAACTGTCTGCCCCGGGTGAATCGTGATAAGGTAAGCCTTGTCACGGCTTTGCCCGGGGTTGGGCCGTTATCCAACCCTGTGATTCTCAATGCTATAACAGGCGGAGCCGGTCCGGTGAAAGCCATCAACGAGCAACTGGCGCTGGTGGGCCGGGAGACTGGGTGTGCTATGGCTGTGGGGTCCCAATATGGGGCGGTAAGGTCCCAGCTGCATGACGATACTTTTTCTGTGGTTCGCAAGCTTTACCCCAAGGGCATCCTGTTTGCCAATATCAGTGCCCTGGCCACCGTGGACGAAGCACGGCGGGCAGTGGCTATGATTGAGGCCCAGGGGCTGCAAATCCACCTGAATCCAGCCCAGGAGCTGGCCATGGAGGAGGGGGACCGGGACTTTAGCCGGTGGAGTGAGCATATTGCCCAAATCTGCCAGAAGGTGGAAGTACCCGTCATTGCCAAGGAAACGGGCTGCGGTATGGCCCGGGAGCAGGCTCAGGAACTGCTGGACTGCGGGGTCACCCTATTAGATATTGGGGGCGCCGGCGGTACCAATTTTCCTGCCATTGAAGGCTGCCGCTATCCGGAAGGCAACCGGGAACTGGCGGAGTGGGGCATTCCCACCGCGGTTTCCCTTGCGGAAGTGGTGGGCGTGAGAGGCTGGCAGCAGGGCATCATTGCGTCGGGCGGTATCCGTTCGGCCCTGGATATCCTGAAGGCACAGCTTTTGGGCGCCAATGCGGTAGGCATGGCCGGAAATGTGCTGAAGTGGGTAGTGGAAGACGGTACAGAAGCCGCCATTACCCGGATGAAACAGTGCCTGGAGGCACTGAAGGACTTTTATGCCCTGACAGGCTGTGAGCAGATAGGCCAGCTCCGGCAGGTCCGTTACTATGTAACGGGTGAACTGGCAGAGGCCCTCCGCTGGTTATCCCAGGATGAACCGGAGAATATAAGCGAAAGAGGAATTTAAATGAGTAAACCCATAGTTGCCATTGTCGGCAGACCCAATGTCGGCAAATCAACGCTGTTTAATATATTTGCAGATAGCCGGATTTCCATTGTGGAAGATACCCCCGGGGTTACCCGGGACCGTCTGTACGCAGATGCAGAATGGCTGGACCGGAAGTTCACCATGGTGGATACGGGCGGTATCGAAATGCAGAATACCGACTCCATCGCGGTTTCCATCCGGCAGCAGGCAGAAATTGCCATTAAGGAAGCAGACGTCATCTTGTTTGTCTGCGATGCCCGTACCGGCATTACCATCGATGACGAGGAAGTGGCCAAGATGCTGCGCCAATCCCGGAAACCGGTGGTACTGGCTGTAAACAAGGCTGATACCCCCAAACAGGAAAACGATGCCTACGAATTCTATAATCTGGGCATTGGTGAACCTTACATGATTTCCGCTTCCAACCGCCTGAACCCGGGCGATTTGCTGGATGCGGTGGTAGAGAAGTTCCCCCCTGCCTCGGATGATGACGACGATAACGACGATGTAATCAAGGTTGCCATTATCGGCCGCCCTAATGTAGGCAAATCTTCCATCTTTAACGATATTATTGGCCAGACCCGGTCCATTGTCAGTGACGTGGCCGGCACCACCCGGGACGCCATTGACGTACCGGTGATGAAAGATGGCCAGACCTATCTGTTCATTGATACCGCTGGTATGCGCCGGAAGGGCAAAATCGATGAACCCATCGAAAAATACAGCATTATCCGTACCCTCCGGGCCGTGGACCGGTCCGACGTAGTGCTCATGGTGCTCAGCGCCGTGGAAGGCATTACCGAACAGGATAAGAAGATTGCAGGCTATGCCCACGAAGCCGGCAAAGGCATTGTCATCGTGGTAAACAAGTGGGACCTGTACCCCAACAAGGGCAACAATTCCACGGTGGAATTTACCGATAAGGTCTACAAGGAACTGATTTTCATGCCCTATGCCAACATTGCTTTCGTGTCGGCCCTGACCCAGCAGCGGATTTCCCGGCTGCCGGAAATGATCAAGGACGCTGCCGAAGCCAACAGCATGAGAATTTCCACTTCCGTCCTGAACCAGGTGATTACCGACGCTGTGGCGATGAACCAGCCACCCCAGGAAAAGGGCAAGCGCCTGAAGATTTTGTATACCACTCAGGTGAAGGTCAAACCGCCTACCTTCGTGATTTTCTGCAACGAACCGGAGATTATGCACTTCTCCTACCAGCGGTATCTGGAAAACAAGCTGCGGGAAGCCTTTGGCTTCAGAGGCACCCCCATCAACATCATTGTCCGGGGCAAGAATGAGGACAACCAGTAAGGCGGGATAAACCATGGATTATGTAATTGGTATTCTGATTGGTTATCTGCTGGGCTCCATTCCCTGCGGCCTGGTCCTGGTGAAAGCCGTCTGCGGGATTGATATCCGGGACTATGGCAGCCACAACATTGGCGCCACCAACGTTTTCCGTACGGTGGGGGCTCGGATGGCTTCCTTCGTGCTTTTGGGGGATTTGGGCAAGGGAGCACTGGCCCTATGCCTGACCAACCATCTGGTTTCCAGTGATCTTGGGGTGCTGTTGGCCACGGCCGTTGCGGCCCTGGCTGGCCATAGCTTTTCCCTGTTCCTTCATTTTAAGGGGGGTAAAGGGGTTGCTACCGGCCTTGGCATCCTGCTGTACTTTATGCCGGAAGTTTCTGTGTTTGCCCTGACCCTGTGGCTGGCTATTGTGTATGTGAGCCGCTACGTTTCCCTGGGCTCCATTGCGGCGGCGTTTGCCACCCCTCTGGCAGCCTATTATCTGGGCTATGACTACCGGCTGGTGGTTTTCACGGCTTTTTGTGCGGCTGTGATTATCGCCCGGCATTACGAAAATATGGTCCGTTTGGTCAACGGTACCGAAAACAAAATAAAACAAGGTCATTTTTCCAAGAAGAACAACACGCCAAAGGAGTAAGCTTTATGAAAATTGCTGTTATTGGCGCTGGCAGCTGGGGAACCGTCCTGGCTCAGATTCTGGCAGACAACGGACACGAAGTCTGCCTCTGGGCCCGGAATCCCCAAAAGGCTGACCAGATCCAACGTACTCGGAGAAACCAAGATTACCTTCCGGATTTGGAACTTTCTCCTTCCATTTTGGTAACCCATGACCTGCAGCAAACCATCGAACGAGCCTCTGTGCTCGTTTTTGTCGTTCCATCCAAAGGAATGGCTGCGGTGGCCCAGCAGGCCGCGGCCTTTACCGACTGCCGGGAGCAGATTCTCCTTTCCTGTACCAAAGGGTTTGACCTGGCTACAGGGAAGCTGATGACGGATATTCTGGAAGAAACGTTCCCCCAGGCCAAAGCGGTGGCAGCGCTCAGCGGCCCCAACCTGGCCAAGGAAATTGCCAAGCGGCAGCCCGCTGCTTCCGTCATTGCCTGCAAGGATTTGAAAATTGCCAAGGCTTTGCAGAAGATTTTTATCAATGGATATTTCCGGCCCTACACCAGCCGGGACGTTATCGGGGTAGAGCTGTGCGGCTGCAGCAAGAACTGCATTGCCCTGGTCAGCGGCATTCTGGCCGGCCTGGGCTTTGGGGAAAACAGCCAGGCAGGACTCATTACTCGTGGCCTGGCGGAAATCACCCGCCTGGGGGTGAAAATGGGCGCCAAACGGGCTACTTTCTCCGGCCTTGCCGGGGTGGGGGACCTGGTGGCTACCTGCAGCAGCCCCCTGAGCCGGAACCGTTCCGCAGGGGTGGCCCTGGCCCAGGGCAAGAGCCTGGAAGAAATTACCCAGGGAACCCATATGGTCATCGAAGGCATCAATGCGGCGCCGGTGGTGCGGCAGCTGGCCCTGGCCCATGGGGTGGAAATGCCCATTATTGAGCAGCTGTACCAGGTACTTTTTGCCAAAAAGTCCGTGGAGATAGCCATTGCAGATTTAATGAAACGGGTTGCCAAGAAAGAGTAGTATTTTTAGAAGACTTGTGTTATAATGTCTACCTAAGAAGGATAAAAATTCTTATGAAAAGGATAGAGGCCGATGAACAACGATAAAAAATCCGAATTTTACCTGGTAAGAGAAGAAATTCTGCCGGAAGCTATCAAAAAGACCATTATGGTCAAAGAAATCTTGAAACGGGGCAAAATGAGGACGGTCAATGAAGCCGTAGCCAAGGTGGGCTTGAGCCGGAGCGCCTACTACAAGTATAAGGACTACGTGTTCCCGTTCTACGATGCCAGCAAGGAAAAGGTGATCACCATTTCCCTGCTGCTGGAACATAAGCCCGGGGTACTGTCCAGCGTACTGAATACCATTGCCGGCGACGGGGGCAGCGTCATCACCATCAACCAGGGGGTTCCCCTGCAAGGTGTTGCCAACACCACCATTTCTGTAGAAACCAAGTACCTGACCATTGACATGGAAGCTTTGCTGGACAAACTGCGTCTCATTGACGGAGTAAAACGCCTGGACGTATTGGGACAGGTGGACTAAAGGGGATCGATTTGCGATGAAAAAGGAAATCAATATTGGCTTATTGGGCGCTGGCACGGTAGGCGGCGGCGTCATCCTGGTTTTGAAAAACAACTGCGCACTGATTACGGAACGGGTGGGGGTTCCTGTCCGTATTAAGACTGTTCTGGCACGTCACCCGGAAAAGGTCACCGCGCTGGACCCCACCTTGAAAACCACGGACAACATCGAAGACATTATTGGGGATCCGGATATCGACATTGTGGTAGAGCTGATTGGCCGGGAGCATCCTGCCCTGGACTATATGCTGGCTGCCCTCAGGGCCGGGAAAAATGTTGTAACAGCCAATAAGGACGTAGTAGCCGAGCACGGCAAGGAACTCTTTGACCTGGCGGCAGAAAAACACGTGGATTTCCTTTTTGAGGCTGCGGTAGCAGGAGGCATTCCCATTATCCGTCCGCTGAAGGAATCTTTGGCGGCCAACCGGATTGACCAGATTATGGGCATCATCAACGGCACCACCAACTATATGCTGACCAAAATGACCGAGGACCATATGGACTTTGCAGAAGTCCTGAAGGAAGCTCAGGATAAGGGCTACGCCGAGTCCGACCCCACCGCCGATGTAGGCGGCTGGGACGCTGCCCGGAAACTGGCTATCCTGGCCTCCATCGGCTTCAACAGCCGGGTGTCCCTGAAAGATGTCAGCGTGGAAGGCATTGAGAAGGTATCCCTGCGGGATATCGAATACGCCGACGAGCTGGGCTACGTGGTGAAGCTTTTGGGTATTGCCAAGCAGAAAGAAGGCAAGGGCATCAGCGTCCGGGTACATCCCACCATGCTGCCGAAGAACCATCCTTTGGCCACCGTTAATGATGTGTTTAACGCCGTCTTCGTTAAAGGCGAACCGGTGGGCGAAACCATGTTCTTTGGCCAGGGAGCCGGCCGGATGCCTACTGCCAGCGCTGTCTGCGGGGATATCCTGGAATCCACCCGGAATATTCTCCACGGCTGCACCGGCCGGGTAGGGTGCACCTGCTACGAGCAGAAACCCTTTATGGGCCCCAAAGACATCTACTCTCCCAGCTACGTACGTATGCTGGTGCAGGATCGGCCCGGTGTCTGGGCCGCCATTGCCACCGCTTTCGGTGACAACGAAGTCAGCTTGAAGACCGTTGTGCAAAAACGCTCCCTGGGGAACCTGGCAGAAATCGTGGTAATTACCCACGGGGTCTCCGAATATGCCCTGCGCAAGGCTGAAAAAGCCCTGTCCAACCTGAGTGTGGTCTCCCGGATCTGTAACATCATCCGGGTAGAAGACGACAGCCTGAACGAACAGCTGAAAGAGCAAAACTAAACCGAAAGGTCTTGGATACAATGGCAGCAATACGCAAGGTCACTGTACGGGTCCCTGCCACTTCCGCTAACTGCGGACCGGGCTTTGACTGCCTGGGACTGGCCTGCACCTTGTACAATACCTTTACTTACGAAATGATTCCGGAGGGAATCGTGATTGAAGCCCTGGGTCAGGACGCAGGGCTTTTGCCCCAGGGGAAAAACAACCTGGCGGCGGAATCCTTTTATATCCTGTGGGATAAATTGGGTCAGCCGGCTACGGGCATCAAAATCACCTCGGAAACCCAGGTGCCGGTTTCCCGGGGCCTGGGCAGCAGCTCCACCGCTGTGGTAGCCGGCCTGATGGCCGCCAACGCCTTGGCAGGGTCTCCCCTTGGCCAGGCAGACCTGGTGACGGAGGCTACCCTTATTGAAGGCCATCCGGACAATGTGGCGCCTGCAATTTTGGGCGGCATGACCATCAATGTCATGGAGGAGGGAAAAGTACGGAGCTTGAAACTGGCCCCGGCCAAACCTCTGAAACTGGTGGTCTTGGTGCCGGATATGCAGCTTTCCACGGCCAAAGCCCGGGCAGCCATGCCCAAGGCTATTTCCGTGCGGGATTCTGTGTACTCCACCAGCCGGGCTGCCCTCCTGATTGGCGCCCTGGCCACCGGCCGCTATGAATTCCTTTCTACGGCCTTGCAGGACAAGATTCATACGCCTTACCGGCTGCCTCTGATTCCAGGGGCCCAGGAGGCGTTAAAACGGGCTCAGGAGGCCGGAGCGTACCAGGCTGTTATCTCTGGTTCCGGCTCCACGCTCATGGCTTATGCGCCAGTTGACGCAGATCTGGAGACCATTGGCAGGGCCATGCGTGAGCCCTTTACGAAACGTAAGATTGACACCACGGTGCACCTTTTGGACCTGGATTTTGAGGGCGCAAAAATTTTTTAAAAAAGTTTTGGAAAAACGCTTGACGAATGGTTCAAAACACCGTATAATAGCTCTTGTGTTCGGGGCGTAGCGCAGTTTGGTAGCGCGCTTCCTTGGGGTGGAAGAGGTCGTGAGTTCGAATCTCGCCGCTCCGACCATTTAAATGAACTGGACGCCACAAAGGTTATCTTTGTGGCGTTTTTTCATGCAAAAATGACGAAAAATGCTATAATAAGATTGAATGTGCGGCTCCTTTTCAAAAGGACGCCAAGAAACGGAGGTTCAGCTTGCATGTCTGATCTGCAGGATAAGATTGCGAAAAGAAGAACGTTTGCTATCATTTCTCATCCGGATGCCGGTAAAACGACTCTGACTGAGAAATTATTGCTATATGGGGGCGCCATCCATTTGGCCGGCTCCGTAAAATCCAGAAAGGCCAACCGCCATGCGGTGTCCGACTGGATGGAAATCGAAAAACAGAGAGGGATTTCCGTTACCTCCAGTGTGCTGCAGTTCGACTACGACGGCTACCGGGTAAACATTCTGGATACCCCTGGGCACCAGGACTTCAGTGAAGATACCTACCGTACCCTGATTGCTGCCGACAGCGCCGTTATGCTGATCGACGCTGCCAAAGGCGTGGAACCTCAGACCAAGAAGCTGTTCTGGGTCTGCCACCGGAGAAAACTTCCTATCTTTACCTTTGTGAATAAATTGGACCGTTACGGCCGGGCCCCCATGGACTTGATGGACGAAATCGAGAAAGTGCTGCATATCAATGCTTTCCCCATCAACTGGCCCATTGGCGTGGACGGCCACTATATTGGCGTGTACGACCGGCTGAAGAAGCAGGTGGAGCTGTTTGACAACGACTCCAGTCACGGCTCCAAGATTTTGAAATCCACCACCGGTGACCTGAACGACCCGGCTATCCGGGAAGCCATCGGGGAAACCAATTACCAGAATCTCCTGGACGATATTGAGCTGCTGGATCTGGCCGGGGATGAATTTGACCTGGACAAGGTGAACGCAGGGGAACTGACCCCTATGTTCTTCGGGTCCGCCATGACCAACTTTGGCGTGCGCAGCTTCTTGGAAAAGTTCCTGGAACTGTCTCCCATGCCCCAGCCTCGCCACCTGAAGGACGGAGGCGTGGTAAAGCCTACCGACGAAACCTTCTCCGCCTTTATCTTCAAGATTCAGGCCAATATGAACCCGGCCCACCGGGACCGGATTTCCTTTATGCGCATCTGCTCCGGGGTGTTTGAAAAGGGCATGACCGTGTACCATGTCCAGGGGGGCAAGCCCGTAAAGCTGTCCCAGCCCCAGCAGTTCATGGCCCAGGAACGGACCACCGTAGAAAAAGCCTATCCTGGTGATATCATTGGGGTCTTTGACCCGGGCATCTTCACCATCGGGGATTCCCTGTGCGATGAAAAGCATCAGGTACAGTTTGAAGATTTCCCCATTTTCCCGCCGGAAATTTTCGCCAAGGTGCAGCCCAAGGACTCCATGAAGCGGAAACAGTTTGAAAAGGGCATTGTCCAACTGGCCCAGGAAGGCGCCATTCAGGTATTCCGCCAAAAGAATATCGGTATGGAAAGCTTTGTGGTGGGCGTGGTTGGCGTTTTGCAGCTGGAAGTACTGGAATACCGGCTGCTTAACGAATACGGCGCCAAACTGCTGATGGACCAGCTGCCCTACACCGTAGCCCGCTGGGTTTACGCCGACGATGCCGACGACATCCGGAACATCAAGGGCCTGGACAACGGCATGCTGGTGTACGACAAGCTGGACCGGCCGGTTATCCTGGTTTCCAACGAATGGAACCTGAACTGGATCCTGGAACGGAACCCGGGCATCAACTTTACCACCGTGCCCAGTGAAGCCAGAGCCATCTGACCCTGGGGAGGACCAGAACATGGATACAAGCAAGAAACCCGTAATGGATATCATGGGGGTTCCCGTGAGCCCCTTTTCCATGCAGGAAGCCGTAGCCTGGCTGCTGCAGCGGATTAAGGATAATAAAAAGACCCAGGTGGTGACCGCCAACGCGGAAATCATCATGATGGGCCTCCAGGATCCTCGGTATCTGGACCTGCTCCAGAAAACCGACCTGGTGCTGGCGGACGGCGCCGGCACGGTCTGGGCCGGCCGGACCCTGGGCTATACGGTGCCTGAGCGGGTGGCGGGCTTTGACCTGTTTGTCCAGCTGCTGAAACAGGCAGCGAAAACAGGGGAGACCATCTACCTGTTTGGGGCAGCACCGGGCATTGCCGAGGCCGCCAAAGCCAAGGCCGAAGAAATTGCTCCCGGGGTAAAGATTGTGGGCACCCGGAACGGCTACTTTAAGGAAGAAGAGTCCGGTGCCATTATTGACGAAATCAACCGCAGCGGGGCCCAAATCCTGTTTGCAGCCCTGGGGGCGCCTAAGCAGGAGTACTGGCTGGACAGCCATCGGGACGAACTGAAGCCCCCGGTCCGGGTGGGCCTGGGCGGCAGTTTCGACGTGCTGGCCGGCAAGATGGAACGGGCTCCCAAGTGGATGCAGGAAGCCTCCCTGGAGTGGCTGTTTCGGCTGTACAAGCAGCCCAGCCGCTTTGGCCGGATGCTGGCCCTGCCCAAGTTTGTGCTGGAAGTTTTGGGCACAAAATATGGCGTACTTCACAAAAAGAAATAACCTGGCAAGCATTAGACAAAGCTCGAATGTTGTATTATAATAAACAAAATAGGTGGAGGTGAAGTTGTGTCCAAATTTACAATCGTGAAAGAAGGGTATCCCTTTATTGGCATTTGCGCCATGGCGACTCTTCTGGTTGGGTATTTTGTAGGGGTGGACTTTGCCGTACTGCCTCTGGTCCTGACCGCGTATTTCACATATTTTTTCCGCAACCCCGATCGTCCCACCCGGATTGATCCCAGCATCCTGTATTCCCCGGCGGACGGTACCGTTATGGGGGTGGAGGGTTTCTACGATCAGGAATTTCTCAATGAACCTGCAATCAAGGTGACGATATTTCTTTCTGTCTTCAATGTGCATACCAACCGGGCTCCCATGGACGGCACCGTGACCTACCAGCGCTATACCTGCGGCGGTTACGAACCGGCCTACAAGAACTCGGCCCCCATTGTCAACGAACGGATGGCCATTGGCCTGGACAACGGGAAGAACCGTGTCCTGGTAATCCAGATTGCCGGGATTCTGGCCCGCCGGATTGTGTCCTGGACCTCCCTGGGCAGTACCCTGAAACAGGGCGAATGCTACGGGATGATCAAATTTGGCTCTTGCACGGAACTGGTAATGCCCAGATCCGTAGAAGTCATGGTAAAAAAAGGTGACAAGGTCAAGGGCGGATTAAGTATTATTGGGAGGCAGAAAGCAGAATGAATTATAGACGTATGGTTCCAAACAGCATCAGTGGCCTTAGCCTGGTGCTGGGAGTTCTGTCCATTTATCTTTCCATGGACCAGGAATTCACAAAAGCAGCAATCTTTATCATCTTGGCCATTCTGGCAGATTCCTGTGATGGCCGGGCAGCCCGGGCACTGGGCGTCAGCGGCCCCTTTGGGGTGGAAATGGATTCCCTGTGTGATGTCTGCTCCTTTGGCATGGCACCGTCTGTTTTGATTTATTGTTATTCCCTGCACCAGCTGGGTCTGGCTGGACAGATTATTTCCGCCATGGTTGCCTTCGGGGCAGCCCTGCGGCTGGCACGTTTTAACGTGAACGTATCCGCCATCCACGGTTATTTCCAAGGGATGCCTGCTCCGGCCGGCGCCTGCGTGGTGGCCACGTTCGTAGCCTCCGGTTTCCAGGTAAATCCGGTGCTGGTAGCCATCGGCACCCTGGGCGTTGCTGTGCTCATGTACAGTGAAGTCCGGTATCCTGATTTCAAGGGGAAGGGCAACCCGCTTTTCAAAGGGCCCGTGCTTGTTTCCTTCCTGATTGGTGCGTATCTGCTGTACATCAATGTGTCAGCTTGGCCCTTTGTCATCATGTTCACCTACACCCTGTGCGGTGTATTTAATGCTCTGTATGTAAAGGTGACTGGCAAGCAAGCCGGCCATTAAGAGGAGGAAGTCTGTGTTCATCATGAGCAGCTATTTTGATATTATTATGATTCCTCTGCAAGTGTTGATCGTTTTCTTTACGATTTACTACTTTACCATTTCCCTGTTCGGCATTCTGCCCCGGAAAAAGGAAAAGAAGATCCTGACCCCCAAAACCACTTTTGCGGTGGTTGTGGCTGCCCATAACGAGGAAAAGGTAGTTGGCCAGCTGGTGGATAACCTGAAGATGCTGCGTTATCCCAATGATATGTACGATATTTTCGTGGTAGCTGATAATTGCAGCGACCATACGGCGGAAGTGGCAGCTCGTGAGGGCGCCCTGGTGTACGAACGGCACAACACCAACGAAATGCAGCAAGGCAAGGGCTTTGCCCTGGAATGGATGTTCCAGAAGCTGTTTGCCCTGCCCAAGCAATACGATGCCGTGGTGATTTTCGATGCGGACAACCTGGTGCATCTGGACTTCCTGATGGAAATCAACAACCGGTACTGCAAAGGGGAACGGCTGATTCAGGGCTACCTGGACTCCAAGAACCCCAACGATACCTGGGTCAGCGGCGTGTTCGCCATTTCCTTCTGGATCATCAACCACGTTTGGCACTTGGCCAAATACAATATCGGCCTGTCCTCCGTCTTTGGCGGTACGGGCATGTGCATTTCCACCGATATTTTGAAGAAATACGGTTGGCAGGCTACCTGCCTTACCGAAGATATGGAATTTACCATGAAGTCCCTGCTGGAAGGGATTCCCACCACCTGGTGCCATGATGCCATTGTGTATGATGAAAAGGTGGTTACCTTCAAGCAGTCCTGGAACCAGAGAAAACGCTGGGCCCAGGGGCATTTCGATGTGGCTGAGCGGTATATCCCCAAGCTGCTGAAGGAAGGTATCAAGCGCCGGGATATCGTCATTCTGGACGGCATCATCGACCTGATTCAGCCTTACTTCCTGCTGATCTCCGCGTTCTTTGTTATCTGCAGCACCATCTACTCCTTTGTTCCTTTCTACACCAACGTGCTGTATGCCCTGCTGCCCTACGAAATCTGGCAGGTAATCGGGATTGGCCAGTATGTGATTCCGGCCATTATCCTCTTTAAGATCCATGCGGCTCCCAAGTCCTGGTTCTACACCCTGTTCTATCCGATTTTCGTATACAGCTGGATTCCCATTACCATGGCCGGCTTTATCCATCGCCATGAACACGCCTGGAGCCACACCCTGCATACCCGGAACATCAGCTTTAACGATGTGCTGGTGCCGGAAAGCGCAGAAGTGGGACCCAAGCAGATTATCCACACCAAAAAGAGAAACTAAAACAAAACCTGAAGCTGTGCAGCGCTGCACAGCTTCTTCTTTTTGGGCCAGAGGGGCGCTGCAATGGTACTTGTGTTCACTTTACCTGGCAAATATGGTAAAATAAAAGGTGTATCTAACGCAAAGGAGTACCTTATGGCAATTCGAGGGATTTTATATGATTTTGACGGAACCTTGGCCAATACTACACCGTTAATTTTGGCCACCTTCCAAAAGACGCTGGAGCATTTCCTGGACCAGCCTGTGGAGCAGCAGGCCATCATCAACACCTTTGGCCTGCCTCTGCGCCAGGGCCTGTCCGTGGTAACGGGCATTACGGACCCGGACCGGATTGAGGAAATGGTCCAGTACTACCGGCACTACAATATCAAATGGCACGACCAGATGATTGAGCCCTTTCCCGGGGTGGCAGAAGGCTGTCAAAAGCTTCAGGAAAAGGGCATTGCCCAGGCCATCGTCACCAGCAAGTTCAAGGCCACCTGTCAGCGGGGTTTGGACTGCCTGGGGCTTTCCTCCTACATTGACGGAGGCATCATCGGGGCCCAGGAATGTCAGGCCCACAAGCCCGACCCGGAACCCATGGCCAGCGGCGCAGCCCTTTTGGGCCTTGCTCCGGAGGAATGCCTGTGCGTGGGGGACAGCCCCTACGACCTGTTAAGCGGACGGGCTGCCGGCTGCCGGGCTACGGTAAAAGTCGGTTGGTCGTCTTTTAAACAAGATTTTTTTGACGGCAAAATCCACCCGGATTACGTCATTGGGCAAGTCTCGGATCTCCTTTCGATTATTGATGAATTGAACCAGAAGAGGTGAGAAGATTGCGTAAAATCGGAATTATCGGAGGCACCGGCGTTGAAGATGCCTCCCGTTTTGGTACCCTGGAACCTGTAACCGTGAAAACCCCCTTTGGTGAGGCCCACTGCCTCAAGACCACCTTGAACGGCCACGAAGTGTATTTTATGGCCCGGCATGGAGCGAATCATTCCCTGCCTCCCCATAAGATCAACTATCGGGCCAATATTTTCGCCCTAAAGCAGCTGGGAGTCACAGAAATCCTGTCCTTTACGGCAGTAGGCTCCATCAACGTGGCCCTGCGGCCCGGCACCTTCGTGGTTTGCAGCCAGCTTTTGGATTTCACCAAAAACCGGGTGAACACCTTCTTTAACGGGGAGGGTGGCAAGGTGGCCCATGTGGATTTTGCTTACCCCTACTGTCCGGTGGTTCGGGAGCGGGTCATCCATGCTCTTATGCAGCTGGGGCTGCGCCACTGCAAGCAGGGTACCTACGTGGTTACCGAAGGCCCCCGCTACGAAACGGCGGCGGAGAACAAAATGTTCGCCTGTCTGGGCGGGGACGTGTGCGGCATGACCAATATGCCGGAAGCGGTCCTGGCCCGGGAAGCCGAAATCTGCTACGCCAACGTGTCCGTGGTTACCAATATGGGTTCCGGTTTTGCCCAAAGGGCTTTGTCCCACGAGGAAGTAACCGCTGCCATGGAACTCCAGGGCAGACAGATTCTTGCGGTGATGGAAGCCTATATTAAGGATACGGAAACACCCCTGCACAGCTGCAGCTGCCGCGAGGCCCTAAAGGAATACGGCGGCTTCCACTGTGAAGACTTTCAATAAAAAGGAGATTACCTATGAACTATGATGTGGTTTTGGCCAATGTGGAACTGGCTGCCGCCGGCAGCGGCAAACCCTGCTATATTGGCATTAAAGATCGGCGTATCGCCTATATCGGGCCGGATGCCATTACGGGCACCCAGACCATTGATGGACGGAACCACCTGGCGGTACCGGGCTGGGTCAACGCCCACACCCATACGGCCATGACGCTGTTCCGCAGCTATGCGGACGACATGGTGCTGATGGACTGGCTCCAGAACAAAATCTGGCCTATGGAAAACAACCTGGATGGCCGGGCAGTGTACTGGGGCAGTCTCCTGGGCATGGCGGAAATGATCCGCACGGGCACCACCTGCTTTGCGGATATGTATTTCTTCATGGACGAAACGGCCCAGGCAGCCCGGGACTGCGGCATCCGCGCGGTGTTATCCCGGGGACTTACCGGCGCCTCTGTGGCGGACGGTAAATCCCGGCTGGACGAAAACACGGAGCTGTACAAAAAGTGGCACGGCGCCTGCGATGACCGGATTCGGGTAATGTTTGGCCCCCACGCCCCCTATACCTGCAGCCCGGATTTCATCAAATCTGTGGTGGAACGGGCCGGCAGCCTGGGTGCAGAAATCCATATGCATCTGTCCGAAACCCAGGGAGAAGTGGACGACTGCCTGAAGCAGTACGGCAAGACCCCCATTGCCCTGATGGAAGACCTGGGCATGTTTGAACTGGGGACCCTGGCCGCTCACTGCGTCCATGTGACAGAAGAAGACCAGGCCATTATGGCCAAGCACCACGTCCGGGTGGCCCACAATCCTCAAAGCAACCTGAAACTGGCCAGCGGCATTGCCCCTGTGGCCAGTATGCTGGAAAAGGGCCTTACCGTAGGCCTGGGCACCGATGGGGCTTCCAGCAACAACAACCTGGATATGCTGGAAGAAGTCCGGCTGGCAGCGCTTTTGGCCAAGACCGAGTCCGGCAATCCCAAAGCCGTCCCTGCGGCCCAGGCTCTTGCTATGGGTACGGTCCAGGGCGCCAAAGCCGTGGGCTACGATGACCTGGGACAGCTTGCCGTAGGCCAGCGGGCCGATATCGTGCTCTATAATATGGATTCACCGCATTGGTACCCCCGGCATGACCGGGTTTCTCTCCTGGTGTATGCTGCTTCTGCCCAGGATGTGGACACCGTTTTGGTAGATGGCCGCGTCCTGCTCCAGAACAAGGAACTGACCACCATTGATTTGGAAAAGGTCATTTTTGAGGTCAACCGGTGCATTGAATATGTTTTGCCCAAAAATTAAAGGGGAGTGATTCATTGTGGCAAAAGTACTGAAGAAGCTGCAGCTTGCGCCTGCAGTGTGGGAATTTGAAATTGAAGCACCGCTCATTGCCCATAAATGCCAGCCGGGCCAGTTTGTTATGGTCCTGGTGGATGAAGACAGCGAACGGATTCCTCTCACCATTGGCGATTTCGACCGGGAGCGGGGCACCATTACCCTGATGGTCCAGGCCGTAGGCGCCACCACCACCCATCTGACCCACGACTTTGAGGTAGGGGACGAATTCCAGCACGTACTGGGACCCTTGGGCCAGCCCTCTGAAATGGGCAAATTCGGCACCGTGGTCATGGTCTGCGGCGGTATCGGCGTAGCCCCCGTCCATCCCATTGCCCGGGCCTATCACGAACTGGGCAACAAGGTGATTACCATTATCGGCGGCCGCAGCAAGGACCTGATCCTGTGGCGGGACCGGATGGAAAAAATCAGCGATGAAGTAATCATCACCACCGACGATGGTTCTGACGGCATCAAGGGCTTTGTTACCGATCCGCTGCGAAAAATGCTGGAAGCCGGCACCAAAGTGGACCTGGTGGTAGCCATTGGACCCATCATCATGATGAAGAACGTGGCCAAGACCACCCTGCCTTTCCACGTGAAGACCACTGCCAGCCTGAGCTGCCTGATGGTGGACGGCACCGGTATGTGCGGCGGCTGCCGGGTGAAGGTAGGGGATGAAAGCAAGTTTACCTGCTGCGATGGTCCCGAATTCGATGCCCATCAGGTGGATTTTGACAACCTGATGACCCGTTCCAAGATGTACAAGGATCAGGAAGCGGAAGAATATAGTTGTGGGGGGCATTGCAAATGCGTGGCGGAATGAGAAATCCTATGCCGGAACAACCGGCGGACGTGCGGAACAAAAACTTTAAGGAAGTAGCCCTGGGCTACTCGGAAGAAGTGGCTGTGGACGAAGCCCAGCGCTGCCTGAACTGCAAGAACCCGCGCTGCGTACAGGGCTGCCCCGTGAATGTGGACATTCCCCAATTCATCCATGCCATTACGGAAAAGGACTTTGCCGGCTCCATTCGGATTCTGAAGGGCAAAAACGCCCTGCCCGCAGTGTGCGGCCGGGTCTGCCCCCAGGAAAACCAGTGCGAAAAAGTCTGCATCTTGGGCATCAAGGGAGAACCGGTGGCCATTGGCCGGCTGGAACGGTACGTGGCTGACCGGGCCCGGGAAGAGGGCACCGACCAGATTACCGAAGGCCTTGCCCCCAAAAACGGCATCAAGGTGGCTGTGGTAGGCGGCGGCCCGTCCTGCCTGACTGCTGCTGGAGACCTGGCCAAGCTGGGCTACGATGTAACCCTGTTTGAAGCCCTCCACAAGGTGGGCGGCGTGCTGATGTACGGGATTCCGGAATTCCGGCTGCCCAAGGACATTGTCCAGCACGAGGTTCAGGCCCTGAAGGACCTGGGGGTCAATATCATGACCGACGTGGTTATCGGCCGTACCTTTACCCTCCACGAGCTGCTGAATGAGGAAGGCTTCCAGGCTGTGTACGTAGGTACCGGCGCTGGGCTGCCCCACTTTATGCATATTCCCGGCGAAGCCCTGAACGGGGTGTACGCTGCCAACGAATTCCTCACCCGGGTGAACCTGATGGGAGCCTGGCAGTTCCCCAAGAAGGCCACTCCCGTATATGTAGGCAAGAACGTAGCCGTAGTAGGGGCCGGCAACGTGGCCATGGATGCTGCCCGTACGGCCAAGCGCCTGGGCGCAGAAAATGTCTACGTGGTCTACCGCCGCAGCGAAGCGGAAATGCCCGCCAGAAAAGAAGAAATCGAACACGCCAAGGCTGAGGGGATTCAGCTCCATATGCTGAACAATCCCTGCCGGATTGTGGGCGATGACAAGGGTTGGGTCAAAGGCATCGAATGCATCCGCACCCAGCTGGGCGAACCGGATGCTTCCGGCCGCCGTTCTCCTGTAGAAATCCCCGGCTCCAACCATGTGTTTGACGTGGATATGGTGGTAATGGCCATCGGCCAGGGGCCCAACCCGCTGCTCAAGCACACCACCCCGGATCTGGTTACCAACAAAAAGGGCCTGATTACCGTGGATGAAAACGAAGAAACCTCCATTCCCGGCGTTTTTGCTGGCGGCGACATCGTTACCGGTGCTGCCACCGTTATCTCTGCCATGGGTGCAGGGAAGAAGGCTGCCGTGGAAATCGACAAGTATATCAAAGAAAAAGCCAAAAAATAAAGAGAAAAGAAGGTCCCTATGAAAAAATTACAGCTGCTACTGGCCGCTGCTTCCTTGTTTTTGCTGAGCAGTACGGGTCTGGGTTCTTCTGCCCAGGCGGCGGAGAAAAAGGACCAGGTATTCAAGCCGGCCAGCGGCGGATACACCTTGACGGTGCCCCCGGGCAGCCAGGAAATCTACCATACCACCACCGGCATCCGGTTTACGGTGGGGAAGACCTTCCTGGTTTCCGCCGATTTGTACACCCTGCCTAACTTTGTTTCTGTGCCCATGCGCCAGTATTCCTCGGAACAGCAGAAGGAATTTACCAGCTTTATCGGGAAGGTCCAGGATATGCAGGATTCCACCATTGTGGAAGACGGCGTAAAGGGCAGTACCGGCCAAAGCGCTGCCGCCGACCGGCTGCGGGCTGTGCTGCGCCGGGTGAACAACCCGGAACTGATGCGGGCCCGGGAGGACGAAAAGTCCGGCTACGACCGGGACACCTTTACCTACGAAGCCATTCCCAAGGATTCCCTGAAAACCCGGCGGCCCTTTACTGTGGGCAAGGTTTACCAGCCCCAGAAGAACATTGCCCTGGTGGTGAATGTCAGTGCGCCCCAGGACCAGGAAGCGGCAGCCAGGGAGGCCCTGAAAGCCCTGACCAAGGATTTGTCCCTGGCCAAGGTTCGCTACACGGATATCAACCTGCTGACGGTGCCTTCCATGGGTTTTGAAATGGAAATCCCCAGCGGCTGGCGGATGTACACCCTGCGGGCGGACAATATCCTGTTTGGCCGTTCCCTGAGCTCCGTCCATACCGATGACCTGATGATCCGCCGCTTCAGCGACCCGTCCTTTGCAGAACTGGGCACTGCTACACCGGCCAACCTGAAGCAGGCCGAAAGCAATTTCCTGGACAAGGTGACTCGGTATACCCCCAACGTGACCATCCTGCGCCACGAACCCATTACCGTGGGGACCCTCAACGGCAGTCTGGCGGAATCCACCGACAACGAAGACCTGAAAAAGGTGTTCATCATCAATACCTATCTGATGAATCGCCAGGGCTCCGGGTTCCAGATCCGCTACGAAACCGATGATACCATCAACTATGATTTGAAGCTCAATGCCTTTAAACAATCCATTGAGTCCTTTACCCTTCTGCCGGACGCCCAAAACCGCGCACCCCAGCAGTAAAATTGGATATGTAAAAACGGAAAGTTCCTAAACGGGGCTTTCCGTTTTCTGTTTCAAAAGTATCAGCTTCTGGCCCTTCTCTAAGGGCGGAGCGCTTCTCCTGGATTTTTGACCAAAGTTGTGGGTATAATATTATCGAATTAGTGTGAATAATAACAGGTGCACCGCTGGTGCCTATGTATACAGAAAGAAGTGGTCAGTATGAAGAAATTTGGCGCAATCCTGGTGGCGGCGGCCTGCCTTCTGGCTCCCTGCTTTACCCAGGCAGAGGCCCAGGGAGTTGACTTTAACCCCAAACGCTGCGTCAGCGTGGCTTCTTCCCTAAGGGAGCAGACCTGGGTGGATTTGGACTCGGTAAAGGTGGTGCGGGAAGAAGCCCCCTATTACCAAATCAAGGCTCGGACCTTCTATCGGAACTACGAAAAGCATCAGGTGGTGGAAACCCTTGGTTACTATTACTATAATGCGGATAAAGGGGAGCTATATTCCGAGCCCCTGACCCTGATTATCCAGGACCGGCTCACGGGTAAAACCGAAACCCGGAAGGTAGTCCAGCCCCGGCTGATACCCGCTGCCTACCTGGACAAGGACTATATTGCCGGAAACCTGGTCTTTCACAAGGTATACGGCCGTTGGTTCAGCCCGGATTATCCCCAGTACCCGGAGGCCGGTGAAGCCAAGGGATAAAAACTGGTGCCTGGGAAACCGGGCCCAGTCTTTAGCAGCAATAAGCCGCCGGTCCCTAGGGAAACTGGGCGGAAACTAAAGAACGGAGGCGTTAGTGTATGGCAAGAGATACAGAAATGGATGCATTCTTGGGGAAATTGCCCCAAAAAGTGGTGGTCATCACCCGCCCGGACGATAACAAGGACAACCGGGATATTATCTACCAGGAAGTTACCGTAACCAGCCAGGGCAAGGGCATGGGAGCCATCTGGTGGCGGCCGGGAGAAGTGGTCACCGGCAAGCGCAAAGGGGAACCCTTTGCCTTCGAGACCCATGAGGAACTGGCCCGCCGGATAATGGAACGGGCCCAGAAGGTTGTGGCCTATTACCGGCTGGCTGCCATTACCGAGGAACGGGATCCGCTGAACCCGGAGGCAGAGGACCAGCCCTTCTGGCAGGTTATCCTGTACTACGAAGGAGGCAAAACCGTGGAGGCTGCCCATCTGCTGGAAGAAGAACCGGGCCGGCTGCCAGGCCTGTCCACCCTGATCCGCATGGCCTGCACGCGGGAAGACCTGTCGCTGCTGGACGGCAATGCGGCAGACGCCCTGTATATGGAAATCCGCCTGAAGCCCGGTACGGACAACTCTGAAGGCAGTAAGGAAAAGTTTGTGGTGGATTTGGTGAAAAATAAGGCCAAGGTCACCCTGAAAGGGGACCACGGGGAAAAGCTCAGCGTTTCCCACCAAAATGATGAAATCGAAGTGTTCCGGGAAATCCTGCCCTGGCGGCAGGAAATCAAGGATAATTTTGACTTTCCCCAGGACCCCAAACCCGAAACCTATACCCTGTACGACCTGCGGGTAACCACCGCCGCCGGCAAGGAGCACCGGACCCGGAATATCTACGATGCGCCCCATTTGGCCAAAGATTGGGCCTACTTTATGGACGTAGCCCGGACCCTGTTCCCCCTGACCATCTACGCCGTGCTGTTCCAGGAAAAATCCTACAGCCGCCGGGCTCCCCGGCAGGGGGACGTGGCCCTGTGCCAGGTAGAACTAGCGGATGGCAAAAAGGCGTACTTCTGCTCCGATACGGACAATATCTATCCAGAAGACGTGGTCCGGGTACCGGGCCCAGAAGCTGGTACGGACCAGGAAGGCCGGGTGACCCAGGTGTTCTATGCCAATCCGGCGGATTCCCCCGTGCCCCTGCCGGAAGTAAAAACCATTTTGGAAATTGTGGAAACCTCCCGGGATCCCCTGGGACCGGACCCACTGCCCGAATGGACGCCCCAGCGGGACGAAATGGAGTGAGAACACCCTCCCGTATAGATCTACCATGAAATACCCCCCAGAAAGGCAAGCTGCCTCTCTGGGGGCTATTTATTTATTGCTTTACTGCCTACCACCAGCGGATGCCGGGGGTGACCCGGCTCCGCTTCCGGGCTGCCTGAGGCAGGGTTTTCAGCCGGGCCCTGACCTGCTTTTCCATTCCCATTTCAAAGTCCAGCAGGAACTTGTAGTCAACATTGCTCAGGGCCAAAAGCAAATCGGCATAGTCTGCTGGTGAGTACGGACTGAAAAGGGAATCAATCCGCTGAAAATTCCGCATTGCCCGTCCGTAGAATTCCAGATCCGATTCCCAGCCCAGCCTGTCTCGCAGCATTTGCAGCTGTTCAACCATTTTGTCGGAGGGCCGCCGGGGATACTCGTAAAGGTAGTCCAAATAATGGTTGAGATGGATTCCCAGGTTCTTGGCAGTGGGAGTCAGGTCGTCCTGATAGGCCAGGTGAGCAAACTGGTAGGCAAAAACTGCGCACCAGTTATAAAAGGCAGCCCCCCAGCATTTTTCTGCAAGAGAAAGTCCAGCATGGTTTGCCGCCAGCCCAGAAACTCCTCCATATGCCCCAGTTCGTAGCACTCTCGGGCCTTTTGCTGATAGTACTGCCAAATCAGGTCCTGAAAGGAATCTCCCGGCTTTGCGCCAGCCAGCAGCCTGTTCATATCCCAAAGGGTAATGGTATTTCTGTCACAAATATAGGCCACGTAGGGATTTTCCGCCAGCTCGGCTTCGCCCTTGGCAGTGCGCTGATACAGATGGTAGGAGAGCTCCTGAGCCGCTTTTTCCACCAGGCCTGCTTCCTGGAGCCGCAGGAGCATGATTTCCCGATAAAAGGAAGCAGAGACGCCCACCGTAAAATAAAATCATACAAAACAGGGTAAGACAAATTCCCAATGATTTCGAGT